>JGI24004J15324_10001007_pt1 | contig 11266 bp, 6 predicted proteins | sample LinPmetageLP32_FD_15324 | JGI IMG/M metagenome (IMG submission 15324)
GGTTATTGATGAGCTAGTAGCAATTAAATCGGATCTCTACGAAAATGGTACAATCAGGCAAAGAACCTACGAAAGCTTTGCGCTTCAGTTGCAGTCCATTAAAAGGCACTTCGGTAGACGAGGGACTGATTTAATCACAAAAAATTCAATTGTTAGATGGCTTAGGTCGATGCCGCACAGCCAGAGAACAAAGCAGAACTATCTGAACGCCCTTAGAGAATTGCTGAAATTTGCTGTAGCAAGGGGCTACATTGATAAAAGCCCTGCAGATTCAATAACAAGCAATGAGCTGAAACAGATCTTAGGTAGAAAGAAAGAAACAGAGCCATCGATTCTATCTGTTGAGGATGCAAAAAAGCTTCTAGTTTCTGCGCACAAAAACCCACAGCTTGGTCTACTTGCCTCAGTTACCTTAGGGCTTTTCTGTGGCCTGAGGACTGAAGAAATCAAACGCCTCGATTGGAGCTCTATACAGCTTGATAGGAGGCTGCTCACAGTTAGCGCATCCGTTGCTAAGAAGCGAAGAATACGCACCATTAATATTCCGGGAAATGCTGTCAGTATTCTTAGACATATGCATCAGCATAGTGGCCCCGTAGCGCCTAATAGATACAGCTCAGAGTTCCAGAAGAAGTTTTTGAAACTAACACGTTTAGCTGGTCTTGAGTGGAAAACCAATTCAATGCGTCATAGTTATGGCAGTTACCATTACGCCCTCTACGGTGACAGTGTTGCGACTAGCCGCGAGCTAGGACATAAATCTGGGGACGACATCTTGTTTAGCCACTACCGTGCCCTTGTGAGCCAAGAGGATGCAAAAAAGTATTTCATTATAGACATTTAGTTGAGCAAATATGTGATAAACTATCTGAAGATATGAAATATAAAATACATAGCTACCAATTCCCGCTTGATGAAAAAATAGAGGCTGAGTCACTTGATGAGGCAATGACCCTGCTACTTTCATACCATCCAATTGCCAAAGAAAGTAAAAAGCTTATTGTGATAGTTGAATGGAAAAAAGGACAGAAACAATTATTCTTAGCTAATGGTAAGATAGTAGATTTTGACTATAAAGAGGATGCAGAAGCTAGACGGAAAGAATTATTAGAAATAGAAGCAAAAAAACTAATTGCTTATAAAAAAGAACTTTCACAGTTAATATTCAATTTGGAAATAGCTGTAAAAAACTCTACAAAATATCTAGATATTCCCGATATTAACCAAATTGAAGATCTGTTTTCAGAAATCATTAAAATTCCAGTTAATGAGTTAAAATCAGAAGAAAAGGAAATCATTGGTTTGTTGCCCAAAGTTGATGGCAGGAGTGATTACACAAGTGAGAAATATCGCCAAAAGCTATTAGATTTAATTAGCCATCAAAATGAAATTTTGGGTAATCTTACAGGTAACGCTTCAAACGGAAGCTCTTCAAATAATACCAATAAAGTAGTAGGAGCTGCTGCATTATTGCTCGCATCGCAAGGTAGGCGGATTGAGGAAAGCTTAGATACAATCTCTGATGGATTTGGCTTTGAGGGATAGCTCGCAATACGTCAAAGTGTTTACTCTACTGCTTGTAGGCGGCTGTAGTTTATTTGGCAATTCTCCTGACGCTTCATTCTCTTCGAATCTCTATAAGAATTATTATCTTAGAGAACTAATTGAGAAAGAACTCGTATTTACTGCTGAACTGGAAACTGAAAATCCTGAAGAAGGTGGTGTTGGCAGTGCTTTTATCTGCACAATTAATGGTGGAAATTATCTAGTTACTAATGACCACGTAATAAAAGAAGCTATCATCAACAGAGGAAATGAAAGCAAAGCTGCCTTAACCTTCACAAATGGATACGGAAGAAAATTAATAATTACTTCACCTTATTATTTAAAACTAGAAGAACCTGAAAAGAAATTAAAAGTCGAAGAAGGCAATCAATTCATAATCGATGGGGAAATTGGCAGTGACACTTTTGATTGTGGTGATCTAGTCTTAATACCGTTTTCTAGCGACCATCTTTCGCTTAGGCCTCTAATACTTGCTCCACAACCACCTAAAGTGGGTGAGACTGTATATATCTATGGTAATACTCTTGGGCAGGGCTATATAAATGAAAAAGAAGGTCTAGTTAATCGAATTTACGATGAAGCTTATGTAGGCGCACTGTCTGGCGCTAAACCAGGCAATAGTGGGGGGCCTGTATTAAATGGTAATAACAGGTTAGTCGGGGTGCTAACCTATGCTTCAAAAACAACAAACGATACGTTCTTCATTCGATTAGATAAAGCACACATACATAAATGTATAAGAGATAGAAAATTCAAAAAATATTCAATACCTTCAACCACTTTAACTAATTACACTCAAGACCTACTAACCTACTACAAGCCTGGTAAACATATATCCAGAACAAGTGGCACCACACAGCCACATTTATCTATAGGTAGTGCTTTAGGAAAAAAGGTAGACGATAAAGATTTATTTACGATACGTGACAATAATCGTAAGCCAATTAAGTGCTACAACTGGGACTTAATTGACGAATACAGATTACTTAGGTTGTGTCACACTTACGGGCAAACCGTATATGAGTTTATTCCTGATGGTTGGATTGGTTACAAGTTTTCTGAATTCATCTTATCCGCTTGGAAGGAGCGTGAAAAAAAGATGAAGGAATTCAGTGATTTCAGTAGTAAACTGAACTTATTTAAACAAGAAGAGGGTCGAGAAGCTAAGATAGCTTTAGCTAAAGAGTTGAATATTATGAATCCAATCCGCTCTTTCTATAATCACAAATCACTAGGGAAACAGAAGATGGATTCTAATGGCAACATCGTCCCGGTCGAAGACCTACTAGCTAGCAATAATATAGGCTTTTGATTATACGCAGAATGCGGACACAGCTATCCTTAAAGACCCAGTGGTAATCCTACCTTAAGACTGCCAAGCCTTGAGTAGTTATTTTTTTTATAAAAAAATTAATACATAGGATAAAGCTTCCTAAAGGTATCAATATTCTTACGGAAGAAAAAGCCCCCTAGGCTTTTTTTCTTCCTAAGATTGCCTACCATAAGGTAGACATTCTTAAGGTAGCGACTTCTTATTTAAGATTACGCGCTCACTTGAGGTTCGCGTAATTCTTAGGGTAATAATCAACCCTATGGATTGGAAGCCTTATGGTAGACATTGTATCACATATGCTAACAGCTTATCTTTGGGTATAGCTTCGCCAAGGGGCGAACCTCACGAAACTACTTCTAAGTCCAAAATTGGACTGAAGGGACAAGGTATTATCGACTAATTTATCCTTAACTTCGTGGCTATTTTTCTACGCTTCCCTTCAAGCTATTTCAGGGGAAGCAACCTCTATTCGGGGAGTAAGCCGACTTTACAGTCAGCTAGCAGGACTCAGCCGAATACCATTATAGTTTTAAGTCATATCAGTAGCTAAACTGTGGTACCGTTATGCCCGACTTTTAAAGGGTTTGCACCAGGACTTTTCCATTTAGTGCTACATTATATCACACCTGTTTCACGCCAATAGTAAACAGACGATATATCGTATATTTTTTGCTAATTAGGGCAAGGATTTGGGGTGCTTTTAATAATTAGAAAATCTACCCCACGTCCCATCATCAAAGCCTTGGGGAGCATACACCCCATTGATACCAGTCTTCTCATAATAAATAGTGTCTAATGTATTAATTGCCCGAAGATCCGAGGTAAAGTCAGGGTTAAATAAATCCTTATTTTCGTCAATATTACCAATTTTTTGGAAATTTTTTAATGCATCTTCCATAGCATTCAATTTTTTCAAACGGTAATTATACACACGTCTGTATTCTTTACTACGACTTCCTTCTAAGAAACGTGGCTTGCAGTGAACAAGCTCTCTCATCAATTTAACCCTTTCGACATATATGCGATGCAGAGCTTTCTTTATTAAGTCATCATTCATATTTTTATTTCAGTACTATTTTTAGTTCGTTAATTCGCTCAATTAATTTGTAGCAGTAAGAGTAGTAATAGCGCATCCCTGCCCCTGAGCCACCTCCGTGATACTCTTCCTTTGCTGCTGCCTCGGCGTATGCCTCCCAGGTCTCTTGTGTGCTAATAATAAGCTTAATAAGCTTCTCTAGCTCTCCTTTGAAACGCTCCTCGGTCAGCCCTTTGTAGCTGTTCTTGGCATCCTCTATCTTGAGCTTTACCAGATGCTCCATACGGGCTTCCAGGAGGCCTGCAAGCTCCTTTGCCTTGTCCATCATCTCATAGGTATTCGAACCCTGATTGGAGTATTCCACGGGGTCGTAGCGCTCTGGCTCCGATGGTGAGGAGATAAGACTTAATGGAAGTACTAATAAGCTGGTGAGTATGCACTTAATGGAGAAGACTCTACTCATCAGTGTATTGCGCTGCCATCCACTCTCAAGACACCGTAGACGTTAAGGAAGCTTTACCCATTTGTAAGATATCCCAAGATTATCTGCTTTAAGAATATCTAAAATCATACCTTTAAAACTTACTCGAGTTACGCCCTCAACGGGATTGAACTTAAACTCTCTCTCCTCCTTGGAATCAAATTTTGTCTCGGTCAGCGTAAAGTGAAATAAGTTATTAAAGAACCCATCGAAAGTCACTTCAATGTACTCTGAATCTTCATCATACACGATTTTTTCTGACCATTCAAATTCTACATTATCTTCAGGCTCAACTTTTCTTGACCAAACAGTGTTCATCCCGTTGTGGACACTGTTATCAACAAACCACTCCTTATCTCCCGTAGTCTTACTAATTCTAATACCAACCGAGTCTCCCCTACTAATAACCACTCCAAGCATCGAGTGAGTGGCGCTACAGTCATCCCAATCAGCGGCATAGTGTATATGGTTTGCCGTCTGGTAAAGTGGCGAAAGTGGCCCCTTCTTTAGACCAAACTGAAAGGGTAACCCGTATGCTCCTGGTATATTACTGCTGATACTATTTTGTAGTAACAGCACTTTTTGCTTACTCGCTTTGCCCTTAATAAATAAGGTGTCACCTACGTCAGCAAACTTCTCCTCACCTATAATAACAGACACATCAAGAGGTGTGACCTCTGATGATACGGCATATTTTTTAGCTACCGTGCCACAACCAGTGATTAATATACTTAGTAATATGGCTATAAATAATGACCTCATACAAAATACATAAAGGTATACTTCTTATTATTCTAGAAAAATTATTCCAACTCTTGAAAAAAATGCATTTTTTCTCAGGCACTTGATGTATATACACGTCAGCAAGAGGGCAGCCAAGCGAACCCCCTCCCCCGCCTTCAAATTACTGCCCGATTATTGCCCAAAATAGTGCTTAAAACCTGTTGTTTTTATCCCTGGGCTAATTTATAGAGATTAGCATATGACTGAAGAACAACGAGATGCCACGTAAGAAAGCACGAGGGACGCGGGTTCGACTCCCGCCACCTCCACCATTTTGCCCAGTGTTTATGGGGCTTCAGGGGCTATAGCCAAATTATTGCCCGATTATTGCCCACATTTTGATGGGCGCATTGAATACCCCAGAGGTTCTGGGATTCATATCTCAAAGAAAAGAAATCGCTGCCTAAAGAATGCCTATGGGCTGTCCTATCTGGTAGAGATTCCAGGTAGACTCACTGGCTGTGGTCGTCGAAGACGCCAGTTTAAGTCCCACAGTAAAGCTGTTGGCTTCGCCCTGCTTTGTGCTGAAGGACAAAAAAAGATGGGACAGATGTTTCACCAACTGTCACATAGGAAGCTTTTAGAGATAGCTCTTGGAGATTTTGCTGAGCCTGTAGCTTCAAAGAAACAGGCCATACTTTTGGCAGAGGTTATTGATGAGCTAGTAGCAATTAAATCGGATCTCTACGAAAATGGTACAATCAGGCAAAGAACCTACGAAAGCTTTGCGCTTCAGTTGCAGTCCATTAAAAGGCACTTCGGTAGACGAGGGACTGATTTAATCACAAAAAATTCAATTGTTAGATGGCTTAGGTCGATGCCGCACAGCCAGAGAACAAAGCAGAACTATCTGAACGCCCTTAGAGAATTGCTGAAATTTGCTGTAGCAAGGGGCTACATTGATAAAAGCCCTGCAGATTCAATAACAAGCAATGAGCTGAAACAGATCTTAGGTAGAAAGAAAGAAACAGAGCCATCGATTCTATCTGTTGAGGATGCAAAAAAGCTTCTAGTTTCTGCGCACAAAAACCCACAGCTTGGTCTACTTGCCTCAGTTACCTTAGGGCTTTTCTGTGGCCTGAGGACTGAAGAAATCAAACGCCTCGATTGGAGCTCTATACAGCTTGATAGGAGGCTGCTCACAGTTAGCGCATCCGTTGCTAAGAAGCGAAGAATACGCACCATTAATATTCCGGGAAATGCTGTCAGTATTCTTAGACATATGCATCAGCATAGTGGCCCCGTAGCGCCTAATAGATACAGCTCAGAGTTCCAGAAGAAGTTTTTGAAACTAACACGTTTAGCTGGTCTTGAGTGGAAAACCAATTCAATGCGTCATAGTTATGGCAGTTACCATTACGCCCTCTACGGTGACAGTGTTGCGACTAGCCGCGAGCTAGGACATAAATCTGGGGACGACATCTTGTTTAGCCACTACCGTGCCCTTGTGAGCCAAGAGGATGCAAAAAAGTATTTCATTATAGACATTTAGTTGAGCAAATATGTGATAAACTATCTGAAGATATGAAATATAAAATACATAGCTACCAATTCCCGCTTGATGAAAAAATAGAGGCTGAGTCACTTGATGAGGCAATGACCCTGCTACTTTCATACCATCCAATTGCCAAAGAAAGTAAAAAGCTTATTGTGATAGTTGAATGGAAAAAAGGACAGAAACAATTATTCTTAGCTAATGGTAAGATAGTAGATTTTGACTATAAAGAGGATGCAGAAGCTAGACGGAAAGAATTATTAGAAATAGAAGCAAAAAAACTAATTGCTTATAAAAAAGAACTTTCACAGTTAATATTCAATTTGGAAATAGCTGTAAAAAACTCTACAAAATATCTAGATATTCCCGATATTAACCAAATTGAAGATCTGTTTTCAGAAATCATTAAAATTCCAGTTAATGAGTTAAAATCAGAAGAAAAGGAAATCATTGGTTTGTTGCCCAAAGTTGATGGCAGGAGTGATTACACAAGTGAGAAATATCGCCAAAAGCTATTAGATTTAATTAGCCATCAAAATGAAATTTTGGGTAATCTTACAGGTAACGCTTCAAACGGAAGCTCTTCAAATAATACCAATAAAGTAGTAGGAGCTGCTGCATTATTGCTCGCATCGCAAGGTAGGCGGATTGAGGAAAGCTTAGATACAATCTCTGATGGATTTGGCTTTGAGGGATAGCTCGCAATACGTCAAAGTGTTTACTCTACTGCTTGTAGGCGGCTGTAGTTTATTTGGCAATTCTCCTGACGCTTCATTCTCTTCGAATCTCTATAAGAATTATTATCTTAGAGAACTAATTGAGAAAGAACTCGTATTTACTGCTGAACTGGAAACTGAAAATCCTGAAGAAGGTGGTGTTGGCAGTGCTTTTATCTGCACAATTAATGGTGGAAATTATCTAGTTACTAATGACCACGTAATAAAAGAAGCTATCATCAACAGAGGAAATGAAAGCAAAGCTGCCTTAACCTTCACAAATGGATACGGAAGAAAATTAATAATTACTTCACCTTATTATTTAAAACTAGAAGAACCTGAAAAGAAATTAAAAGTCGAAGAAGGCAATCAATTCATAATCGATGGGGAAATTGGCAGTGACACTTTTGATTGTGGTGATCTAGTCTTAATACCGTTTTCTAGCGACCATCTTTCGCTTAGGCCTCTAATACTTGCTCCACAACCACCTAAAGTGGGTGAGACTGTATATATCTATGGTAATACTCTTGGGCAGGGCTATATAAATGAAAAAGAAGGTCTAGTTAATCGAATTTACGATGAAGCTTATGTAGGCGCACTGTCTGGCGCTAAACCAGGCAATAGTGGGGGGCCTGTATTAAATGGTAATAACAGGTTAGTCGGGGTGCTAACCTATGCTTCAAAAACAACAAACGATACGTTCTTCATTCGATTAGATAAAGCACACATACATAAATGTATAAGAGATAGAAAATTCAAAAAATATTCAATACCTTCAACCACTTTAACTAATTACACTCAAGACCTACTAACCTACTACAAGCCTGGTAAACATATATCCAGAACAAGTGGCACCACACAGCCACATTTATCTATAGGTAGTGCTTTAGGAAAAAAGGTAGACGATAAAGATTTATTTACGATACGTGACAATAATCGTAAGCCAATTAAGTGCTACAACTGGGACTTAATTGACGAATACAGATTACTTAGGTTGTGTCACACTTACGGGCAAACCGTATATGAGTTTATTCCTGATGGTTGGATTGGTTACAAGTTTTCTGAATTCATCTTATCCGCTTGGAAGGAGCGTGAAAAAAAGATGAAGGAATTCAGTGATTTCAGTAGTAAACTGAACTTATTTAAACAAGAAGAGGGTCGAGAAGCTAAGATAGCTTTAGCTAAAGAGTTGAATATTATGAATCCAATCCGCTCTTTCTATAATCACAAATCACTAGGGAAACAGAAGATGGATTCTAATGGCAACATCGTCCCGGTCGAAGACCTACTAGCTAGCAATAATATAGGCTTTTGATTATACGCAGAATGCGGACACAGCTATCCTTAAAGACCCAGTGGTAATCCTACCTTAAGACTGCCAAGCCTTGAGTAGTTATTTTTTTTATAAAAAAATTAATACATAGGATAAAGCTTCCTAAAGGTATCAATATTCTTACGGAAGAAAAAGCCCCCTAGGCTTTTTTTCTTCCTAAGATTGCCTACCATAAGGTAGACATTCTTAAGGTAGCGACTTCTTATTTAAGATTACGCGCTCACTTGAGGTTCGCGTAATTCTTAGGGTAATAATCAACCCTATGGATTGGAAGCCTTATGGTAGACATTGTATCACATATGCTAACAGCTTATCTTTGGGTATAGCTTCGCCAAGGGGCGAACCTCACGAAACTACTTCTAAGTCCAAAATTGGACTGAAGGGACAAGGTATTATCGACTAATTTATCCTTAACTTCGTGGCTATTTTTCTACGCTTCCCTTCAAGCTATTTCAGGGGAAGCAACCTCTATTCGGGGAGTAAGCCGACTTTACAGTCAGCTAGCAGGACTCAGCCGAATACCATTATAGTTTTAAGTCATATCAGTAGCTAAACTGTGGTACCGTTATGCCCGACTTTTAAAGGGTTTGCACCAGGACTTTTCCATTTAGTGCTACATTATATCACACCTGTTTCACGCCAATAGTAAACAGACGATATATCGTATATTTTTTGCTAATTAGGGCAAGGATTTGGGGTGCTTTTAATAATTAGAAAATCTACCCCACGTCCCATCATCAAAGCCTTGGGGAGCATACACCCCATTGATACCAGTCTTCTCATAATAAATAGTGTCTAATGTATTAATTGCCCGAAGATCCGAGGTAAAGTCAGGGTTAAATAAATCCTTATTTTCGTCAATATTACCAATTTTTTGGAAATTTTTTAATGCATCTTCCATAGCATTCAATTTTTTCAAACGGTAATTATACACACGTCTGTATTCTTTACTACGACTTCCTTCTAAGAAACGTGGCTTGCAGTGAACAAGCTCTCTCATCAATTTAACCCTTTCGACATATATGCGATGCAGAGCTTTCTTTATTAAGTCATCATTCATATTTTTATTTCAGTACTATTTTTAGTTCGTTAATTCGCTCAATTAATTTGTAGCAGTAAGAGTAGTAATAGCGCATCCCTGCCCCTGAGCCACCTCCGTGATACTCTTCCTTTGCTGCTGCCTCGGCGTATGCCTCCCAGGTCTCTTGTGTGCTAATAATAAGCTTAATAAGCTTCTCTAGCTCTCCTTTGAAACGCTCCTCGGTCAGCCCTTTGTAGCTGTTCTTGGCATCCTCTATCTTGAGCTTTACCAGATGCTCCATACGGGCTTCCAGGAGGCCTGCAAGCTCCTTTGCCTTGTCCATCATCTCATAGGTATTCGAACCCTGATTGGAGTATTCCACGGGGTCGTAGCGCTCTGGCTCCGATGGTGAGGAGATAAGACTTAATGGAAGTACTAATAAGCTGGTGAGTATGCACTTAATGGAGAAGACTCTACTCATCAGTGTATTGCGCTGCCATCCACTCTCAAGACACCGTAGACGTTAAGGAAGCTTTACCCATTTGTAAGATATCCCAAGATTATCTGCTTTAAGAATATCTAAAATCATACCTTTAAAACTTACTCGAGTTACGCCCTCAACGGGATTGAACTTAAACTCTCTCTCCTCCTTGGAATCAAATTTTGTCTCGGTCAGCGTAAAGTGAAATAAGTTATTAAAGAACCCATCGAAAGTCACTTCAATGTACTCTGAATCTTCATCATACACGATTTTTTCTGACCATTCAAATTCTACATTATCTTCAGGCTCAACTTTTCTTGACCAAACAGTGTTCATCCCGTTGTGGACACTGTTATCAACAAACCACTCCTTATCTCCCGTAGTCTTACTAATTCTAATACCAACCGAGTCTCCCCTACTAATAACCACTCCAAGCATCGAGTGAGTGGCGCTACAGTCATCCCAATCAGCGGCATAGTGTATATGGTTTGCCGTCTGGTAAAGTGGCGAAAGTGGCCCCTTCTTTAGACCAAACTGAAAGGGTAACCCGTATGCTCCTGGTATATTACTGCTGATACTATTTTGTAGTAACAGCACTTTTTGCTTACTCGCTTTGCCCTTAATAAATAAGGTGTCACCTACGTCAGCAAACTTCTCCTCACCTATAATAACAGACACATCAAGAGGTGTGACCTCTGATGATACGGCATATTTTTTAGCTACCGTGCCACAACCAGTGATTAATATACTTAGTAATATGGCTATAAATAATGACCTCATACAAAATACATAAAGGTATACTTCTTATTATTCTAGAAAAATTATTCCAACTCTTGAAAAAAATGCATTTTTTCTCAGGCACTTGATGTATATACACGTCAGCAAGAGGGCAGCCAAGCGAACCCCCTCCCCCGCCTTCAAATTACTGCCCGATTATTGCCCAAAATAGTGCTTAAAACCTGTTGTTTTTATCCCTGGGCTAATTTATAGAGATTAGCATATGACTGAAGAACAACGAGAT
>JGI24004J15324_10001008_pt1 | contig 11265 bp, 7 predicted proteins | sample LinPmetageLP32_FD_15324 | JGI IMG/M metagenome (IMG submission 15324)
GTTCTTCTTGATTGTCATGTTGGCATCACCAAACCTGATGATCTTTTCCTTACCACCCTTACAAGCCTTGACGACAAACTTCTTGCCGCCAGAAACCTGACGCTTAGGGCTGTTGCACTTCATCTTTGATTTGTCTATCTTAGCCACGATACCTACCAAATGTTATAGTTCTAAGAAAGCCTCTCCAAATTTCTATAGGTGACGGTAGCATCCAGCCTAGTACAGCTAGTAGTATCATCCACATAGGTATGTCTTGGTTGAGTACCTTGACGTTACCTGCGTCACCATCAATGCTGAACGCACCCTCTGACTGATCTACTGATACGTTCTCACCTGATATGTCTCTACTCTGGTCAATGGCTGACTGGTTGTTCTCTTTACCTATCTGTGTGTTGGCATTTACGTTAGTGCCATCACCCTTACCTCCACCACCAAGGCTTCCCATTAGTGCTAGAGGTGACAGACAGCCACCTAGAAATAGTACTAAGGGTAAAACTAAAATTACTTTCATTATAAAACACCTAAATTAATTTCAAGTTCACTTTCAAACGGTTTACCTTTTTCACGTAACTCTTCTTGTTTAGAATAAGCTAATATACTCATCAGTTCTACAGGGTTTAATGCAGATTTCAACAAAATGTTTAGAGCAGACGTAGAATCTCCTTCTTTCTTTGCTTCGTAAAAAGCTTTACGTTTTGTTCCAGCATTAAAGTTGTATGTGTTTGATATTACAGTCTCACCTTTTTCATTTTCATAAAACTTAAAACCACCTGTTGTTCTAGCCATACGTAATTTGGGATCAAACAATCCTGCAAAAATACCACCTTTTAATACTTCACCTTCTGAAGTTCCAAAGTAATTATAATCAACAGAGTCCAGACCTTCACTCTTTGCCCTTTTAACTACCTCTGTTAATGTTATAATGTCTGTTTCATTGAAGTCTTTTTCAGTAAGCTTACTACCAGTTTGAAAAAGATTAGATAAAAAGAATCTAAATTCTGAAGTACCAAAATTTTCATTTTGTTTATTTCTAGTATCTGTAACATTTTTATCAATCTGACTTATATTTAAAGAAGGTATCTTAGGCTCAGGAATCTTAGATATTTGTGACTCTATACTTTCCTTTACAGCGTCAGCTTCAGGTATCAACTCATACACACTCTCAGCAGCATCAGATACAATTTCTGCACCACTAGTCATAGCTTGAGATGCGTTGTTAATTACTGTGTCAAAGAAAGATGGTCCTTCTTTTACAGCTTTAGTTGCACTTTCTACTGCAGCATCCACAGCAGTTTCTACTAGTGTACCTGTATTCCAGCTACTTGGCATTACCTACCTCTGCTATTAACTTGTCAAGAGTTGCATTGTCTACGTGTTTAAAACCTTCCCAAACTTTTCTAAGGTTCTGCCTTTGTTGAGTACTCGTTTTGCCCCTAGTGATAGCATCTTTAGCTAGAAATAAAAACATCTTGTCCTGTGTCTCTTTATTAAAGACAGTATCTTCAGGTAATCCCATTTGATCTGCTACATTTCTAAGAGTAGTTCCTACTATCTGGTACTTACCCATAGGTGTAGAGGTTTGACCTTTCTTGTAAGCCTCAGTAGTCTCTGGTAGCCTAGTCTTTACGTACTGACCATATTGATTAGACGGTTGAGAGAAATCAAAGAGTTGCCCTAGTGTCATACTTGATACCTTGGTTCCTCTAAATGGTGTGTTACCTGTCTCATAATTTCCAAACAAAGTATCATACCCTTGAGCCTCAACCTTTTCTAAGGTTTGTTGAGTAGTAGAAGCTGGCTGTAAACTAGCCTCATCTTTAAGTAATGTACCTGTGTTCCAACTGCTAGGCATATTACTTATCCTTTGTATATCGCAACCCGTCAGAGGGGTCAATGTAAACAGAGTCGATAGGAAGACTATCAAAAACAGCTTTTGCATCTTTAGCACTAATTCCTTCTTTAAATACGTATGGATTTTCCCTTGTGTACTCTGCTGGTTTTGGGGTTGCACCTATTTCTTGAGATGGGCTTACAGGAACTTGATCTGTTGATGTCCTATTTAGTCTTTCAAGGACTTCACTTGTAAATCCGTAGGTATCTAGTGCGTCTTCCTTTTTTCTTATAGATTGTAAGGTTGTATATAGTTTAAAAGTATCATTGAATTGTGCATTGAAGATACGCTCAAAGTTAGAACCCTCAAGTATTTCTTCTCTTCTTGTTTCACTCATTCTAAAGAATTGTTCTAAACCTCCAGCCTCTTCTATACCTTTTACAACTCTCTGCACATCTTTTAGTCTTCTTTCACCTAAAGAAACTAAACCATTCCTTACATTTTCTTCAAGAGGTCTAGTATCTAAGACAAGTTTATCACCTTGCATAAACAAAAACTGACCATCCCCTGCAGCTAGGGTTTTTCTTATTTTATTTCTTGCCATTTCTGCTTGGTGACCTAATGCTGTCATAAGTAACTGACTGGTTTGTTCAGCATTAGGTTTGTCTAAATCTCCAGCAGCTTTTAAGTTATCCAACATACTCTTAGATGCAAACCTTTCTAGTAACTCTTCGCCTAAAAAGGTATCACCACCAGTACTTGCTACTATAGTTGCTAGTGTATTAGTAGCGTTAAACCATTGGTTTCTAGTTTCCTCATTATTTCTTATGTTACTAGGGTTTGATGAAGATATTATCTTACTCATGTTACCTATTACTGCTGACAACTCTTTTGGATCAGTAGTTTCTACACTAGGTATTTTTAGGGGTTTAGGATTATCTTTAACTTCAGGTCTGCCAGCAGTAAAGATGTCATCTATCTTCGAACCTGTTGGTGCATCCCACATTTTTACCAAAGCATCAACCCAAGTTTTATTTTCTGCTGTTTGGAATTGCTCAAGTAAGGTGTCCTTAAATGCTGTAGGGTTTGTTTTTATCATAGATCGTGTTACAGCTATGGTTGTTGCATCAAAACCACCTTTTGTTAGAGCAACTTGTATAGCGTCAAGCTGTACGTCTAGAGGATCAGTAGACACACCCTTACCTATGTCATCTAATAAACCGTTCATCTGAGTTATGACAGCTTTTACTTGAGGATTTGCTTCCATACCTGCATACTTAGAAGCTATCAAACTTTTTACTGAAGTACTAGCAGATAAAAACTCATCTCTAGTAATTATATTATCAGCTTGGTATTCTTTTACTTTTAAGTTTAGTGTGTTAAAATCATTTTGTATACTCTGCAGTATAGGAGTAGGTTCAATAGGTTGCCCTAACTCTAGTTTAAGTTTCTGCCTATCAACAGAAGCTTGTAAGAAGTTATCCTCAACTAGTCTATCGACTACTGCCGTTTCTATTTGTTCGTTAGTCAAGCTAGTATCAGAAGCCTTTACTGCTAGATATAAGGATTGCCCTTTTTCTGAGGTTAACATATCTATTCTTGCAGAATCCTCCATGTAGTTATCATCACCACCTAATGAATCAAAAGACCTTCCAGAAACATTTTGGTACAAAACTTTTAAATCCTCTGGAACATTTTTACCTAGTATACTTACTGTAGAAATAGCAGCTTTTTCTAAACTTCCTAGATAATTTTTACCTTGCTCCTTTAAGTCCATAGCTCTGTTAATCTCATTACCAAAGTTAGCTAGTATTGCTCTGTCTGCTGAAGCAGCAGTTTGTGTAGGTACAGCTTTAGCAAAACCTGTAGCTATTTTAGCTATATCAGTAAGAGCATTGTATTGTCTTGGAGCTTGCACAGGTTGCTCGTATGCAATTTGAGTCTCTAGTGTAGGGTTGAAAACGCCCATATTTTTACCTCGTAATTTCTTTTAACTGTTCTGCTTCTGTTTCAAGACCCATTCGTCTTAGCTGTTTAACACGTTCCCAAGTTGTCTTACTCTTGAAACCGTTCATTACTTGTTCCCTTAGTCTATCCCTAAGTTCATCAGGTAGTCCGTTGATCCTACTGACAGACAAATGTATACTGTCTAGTATTTCTTTGGCTCTCTCTGCATCACCCTCGTTTACCTTATCCCAAAACAAATCTACACGTGGGCCTATCTCTTTAGATATTTGATTGTATGTTCTGTTAGTGTTGTAGTACAAAGAGTTTGAGTCGTATACTTGTTGTACTTCCTCTAGTGGTATACCTAAGGCAGCAAACAAAGCGTCCATGTTAGTAAAATTAGCGTCTACTCTAGCTCCTGTCTTAGATGTATAAATACCATGTTTAAAAACACCGTAAGCTTTAGCTGTGTTATCTATAAACTTCAAGTTTCTAAACAACTCTACAGTTTTTTCTGTTAGTAGAATATCATCACCTCTTGTTATAGCCCCAAGAACTTGTGTAAAGTCTACAAGAGTATCACCAGCTTTACCACCACCAGCACCACCTATGATTTCAGCTACATTAGCATCACGATAGTTTCTAAAAGTATCTACAACACCGTCACCTAGTGACACACGGCTTGCTATAGATACTTCTGGTGCTGCGTCACCAAGTAGAGTGTCATCAGCCCAAGCAAAGATAGCGTCTATAGGACCATTCTTTATTAATCTGTAAGCATCAGACCCTTCTTCTACTTGAAAGCTGTCTGGTAAGTAAGCATTGAAAGCATCTACTGTAGAGGAAGTTAGAGATGTAGCACCTATACCTGTCATACCGTAGAAAGGACCAATCATTGTAGCTAGTCTAGCTCTTTCAAGGGGAGTTAAATCTTTACCAATAAAGACACCCTCAAATGATCTCAACATATAACTGTAAAACTGTGTAGGTACTCTTAGTATACCCTGTTGTATGTCAGCCCTGCTCATGTTTGTCATGTTTAGAGTGTAGGCTTGCTCTTTGTTCGTTACCCAAGAGCGACCTTCTGGTGACAAAATCGACAGATCAGGGTTTTCTTTCTTCCACTTTCTAACTGCTGCACCAAACCCAGTAACCCTAGAAATTTGCTCTCCTTTGTTGAAGAAGAACATACCTGAGTTCATAGTCTTTTCCCAGACTTTTCCTACAGAGTTACCTACAACACGGCTTCTCTTTGATCTTCCTCTGGATACAGAGTTAGATGAGTCGATGTAACCTTCTACTAAGTTTGTTGGGTCAATCTCGTACCTTGCTGAGTCTATAAAGAGTTGACGTATCTCTTTCATTTCATCTGCTGTATAGCCAAACTGTGTAGCCATACGGTTAACCATCAAGTCTAACTCTCTTCCATCTATTTTAAGAGATTGAAGAAGAAACTTACCCATGACAGCACCCTTAATACCATCGTCTAGACCAGCCATACCTACAATATTTATAGAGTGCGCTGACTGAAGTAAGAACTGAAAAGGATCGAGTAAGAATGTTGTCTTAAAACCGTAGTTAGTCAGGAAGTGAGCAGGATTACCTGCGTTAAACTTTATACCAGCAGTGTCGTAGATAATGTTTGACATACCCTGAGACATTCTATTTGCAAAAGCATCCCCAAAACCTTCTGCACCTAGTCTCAAGTCAGTTATTTTCTTTCTCTCAAATATCTTTCTAACTAATGGGTCACTAACTTTCTTAGGATCACCAAGGTATTGCTCTGCGTTTCTGTAATACTTCCTGTAGTCTAGGTCAGGGCTGTTAGGATCAGCTATTTCTTTTATCTTCTTACCTAGTGAAACCTGTATAGCATCGTTGTAGTTAGCAAAGGCTAGTCTTCTACTCTCTGTGTTTGTCTGATTTAGAATAGAGTTAATAGGGTTATCGTTTGCAGTCACAGTACCACCAAAGTGTGTAAGTGGTCTATTGTTTCTTCTGTTAGCAAACATACTAAACTCAGTGTATGAGGTTCCATTTGGAACTATAGCATCATCACCTGTAGAAAATACACTCTCATCTCTTGTTTTGGTAGCTATCTGTATGTCATTAGTGTCAAGCCTTAGGCCATTGTCAGATAGAAAAGCATCGAAGTCTTCTATTGTCTGCAACTCTGGGTTCCATTTATTGTTTGATCTTACAATGGCGTTGGTTAAGTTACCTGTTTTCATAGCACTGTATATGTTATTCATCTGTTCTCTAGCGAGAGCAGCAGACTTAGAAGAACTTGCTGACAATGCAACCTTAAGTGGTTTACCATCAGCATCTAAGAAGACTACAAAGTCACTGGCTTCTGGATTGATTCGGCTTCCACCTGCATTATAACCTAAAACGTCTTCGGGTTCAAGAGGTTTTATTGTCCTTGTGTCAACTACATGAGTAATACCACCTATGTCCATATCTAATTCAAAGACATTAGCCATAGGTCCATCGTATTCTGCCCTTGTAAATCTTACACCTGTCTCAGCATCTATAAATTCTGTGACATCTGAAGGTAAAGAATCTTTTCTTTTACCTGCCAAGAACTTTTCTTCACCACCTACGTTTACTGTTATTCTTCTGAAGTTATTATTGTGCAGTCTTCTAATCATACTGACTGCTCTGACATGGTAGGTATGATCTGACAGGTCTACTAAAGCTTTGTACCCATCTAAAACCTTTTGTGAAGGTGCTCTACCTTGGTGGTCTGCTTTCCACCTGTCTGTAAATTCATCCTCAGTGTACCAGTTTCTGTGTGAAGCCTCATCCCTAGACTGTAGCCTAGTAAGTATATCACCTACATCGTCTAGTTCTCTAGCAGACATACTATTTATTTTCTTAATCATTGGTGCGTTTAGCTGATTAAGTCTTACAGCAGCACTCTCAGACCTATAGGCTAGGTTTGTAGCGTCAGCATTATCTATCAAGTGAGAGCCTGAGGTAGGTAGTCTCTGAAATATCTTTCTAAATATTTTACTTGTTACACCTTCTACGTGCTGTAACTCTGCGTACTTGTCAGTCTTTATAAAGTCATCCATCTTGATAACTTCATCTACCTGTATAGCGTAAGCTCCTGCATCTTCACTAATAGCAACTACTGTAGCCTCAGGGAAGTCCTCTGCGTGTCTCTCTGCTGCATCCCTAGTCATAGCTCTACCAGTCCTAGGATGTCCTAGTAGTACTGTTAGCTTCTCTGTGTCAGTGTCTAGTTTAATGTCTATGACACCCCTGTTTAAGCTTTCAGACAAACTTGCTACACGAGTAGCTAGGTAGTTAGTGACAAGATCATCGTCATAGATGTCACCTACTGCTCTTCTTAGGTAAGCGAAAGTTTCATCTGTAAGTTGTTGAGCAGTGTGATTGAAGGAAGCTGCTGCACCCAAAGGTCTTACAGGAGCGTTATCTCCTACCGCATCAGTCAGGCTTGGCCCCATGTTTGCTAAGTTCTCTGGCTCGTCTGAAACTCTAGCTATGTTTTCTGCTACCTCAGTAGCTGCCTCAGGTCCATTGATAGCACCTGCTCTAGTGGCTGGCGTTGGTGACCTAGATATTCTGTTTAGAGTTCTAGATATTCTTCTTGCTTGGTTTACATTTTTGGCAACCTTAGCTGTCTTACTCACTGCTTGTGTAGCTAAACCAGCAAAAGGTAATAAGTCTACAACGCCTATAAGAGCATCGTCTAGACCGTCATCAGTTCCAAACTTTTCTATTGTAGACAGTAAATCTTTTAGAGCCTCAGGGTTTTCACCAAAGAAGAAACCTTGTTCTAGATACTCGTCTACTCTTGAATCTAGGAATGTTTCAAAGTCTTTGATTGGCATATCACCTGAGATAGCCCTAGCAAATTCTTCGGATACAGTTTTTCTTTTTAGTGTAAGGTCTTCCCAAGCACCTATAGGTAGTTGTCTAAGTAGATATCTGTCTAACCAGTTGATTACTGAACCTGCAGTTGTGTCAGCAGTCCTGACCTGTATAGCATCAGTTATCTTTTCTACTACCATCTGATACTTTATAGACGCTAGGTTTTCTGCTCTTGTAAAGTAAGGATTGTCCATAGCATGAAAGCTATTGTCAAAGTAATCAGTTATACTCATTAGATCAGCACCTTTATTAGCCTGATCCTCTAACTCTTCTACTGCCATCTCTACATCAGTAGCTTCCTGAGTGTAGTTGTTGACTGTAGTAGATAAAGTCTGGTTTACTTTGTTAGCTATCTCAGCAGGGATGTTGTCTGATGCTTCTATAGTTTTACCTGTAGCACCAATGACAGCTAACTCTCTTCGCTCTACAGAAGGTGCTCTTCCTTCCTGCTCTTCTTTAACTACAGGTTTTTTATCATCACCTAGGAAAGTAATTACGCTAGATGTTTGATCTAAAAATGTTGCCATTACTGAGTGTAACTCCCAATCAGACCTTTTTTATTACCAAATAAAGGATTAAATAGTGCACTTTCTCCAATATTAGAGAACTTTTCACCAAAGTCTATATTGGATTGAGCAGCTTGCATACCAAACGCTCCTATAGCTGAACCCATTTGTGCGTTAGCTAAGGCAGTCTGTTGTCTAACACCTAGTTGAGATATTTCCCTTGACAACCCTGTCATAGCACCTGAGTATCCAAGAGCAGAGCCATATTGAGAACTTAAACTAGCTAACCCACCAGCCAAGGCAGAACTTCCTCCAGCCCCCATAGCTGCAGCACTTGCTTTAGCTCTAGACCTACCTATTTGAAGCTCTCTAAACGCTTGCCTTCTTGATCTAGCAGCACGTAGTTCTTGTTGTTTCTGTTGTTTATCTGCCGCTGCAGCCCCTGCTTTTGCTGCTTTTCTTGATTGACTGATACTAAAAAGTGTACCTACTGCCGCTATTGCTGTTGCAACCATCTTCAAACCTCTTTCATATAAGTTGTCTCACATTTAGAATAACCTTTTTTAGTATAAAGTTTTTCTAAAGTTGTTATACCGTGTATGTCACCCATGCAAGTGTAATTAGCCCCATTTTCTTTAGCCCAATTCTCAAATGTAGTCATTAACATTAAAGAACCTTTCTTACCTCTGTATTCTTTGGAAACAAACCAAGCCAACTCAGTTGCTACTAAAGTTTGTGACATATACATTTCATTTAGAAGACCTATTATAGCTCCTACTATTTCCCCACCTTCCTCTAAGACAAATATAGTTGTATTAGTATTAGTTATAGCAGAGAGTATAAAATGTTCTGTCTTTTCTTTATCCCATTTGTGTGTTACAGGTGATTCTCTTGAAAATTCTCTAGCAAGTATAAGTATATCAAATATATCATCTTCACTTGCCTCTCTTATTCTTGTCAAAAACGAGGGTTCCTTCCTTGTACCATACCCCAACCTAGGAGTAAGAAGTCTTTACCCTGTACACTTTCGTATTTAATTCTCATGGATCGTCCGTGTCCACGTATTTTTGTTCTTGTAGTTATGACATCGTCTGGGTAGTTGAAGTCATTCAAGTTACTACTGTTGGGTAACAGAGGATACTTCAACCTGTAAACCTCTTGTGACGTACCAAAGTCTTCAGCAAAATCCCAAGAAGCAGATACTTTTAAACTTGAAGGTCTTACAGGTTCGTAACCTGCACTCTCACTACCAGTAAATCCTGTCTCTGTCAACCTACAATATGTTACAATAAAAGGTGCATTTTTCTTTAGGACTAAATCACCTATAAAATCGTAACCTGTTTCAGCAAAAGATGTGTAGTTTGCACTACCCCAATCTAAGAAACTAGTTCCTTTGAAGTGACCAAAAGTTATTTTACTATTAGACCCTTCTTTACAAACTAACAAAATAGCAGGATCACCTGTATTTGAAGGTACATAACTGGGGTAAAAACCCAGTCCAACTATACTATCTGTGTTAGATGCTTCATCAGAAACTTTCCAAGGAAAGAAAGCTTGAAGAGGAACATCAAGAACTAAAAAATTATTCAGTTTATGTATTGAGCTTTCTCCTGCGTTAGGATAAGCCCAATAAATACGTTTATGTATTCCATCGTAAACAGCAGTAACCCTAGACTTAGCTGTAGAATCTATGTCATCCCAAAAACTTTGGATAGTAGGAATAGTTAAGTTTTGTTCAGCACCTTGACCTGACACAGGGTCTGTAGCTAATGTATGAATACCGTACTTTGACCACCAAAAAGGAACACCCTCTGCTTCAACAAAAGTTTGAGGCTGTAACATTCCTACACGACTCACTCTATTTACAGAAAATTCTGTTGCTCTGAATACACCATCAACACCTGTGATCTGCCAGATACCATTCTCAGCAAAGATAAACAAAGAATTTTGAAATGCGTATAACTTTTGTATTTTAACAGCATCAGGAATATTTATTACACCTCCATCGTCTGCAAGAAGGTCTGAAGCATATTCCGCTGTAGGATCGTTTTGTTGATAACACTTACCTAGATCACTCTCTGAATCTAAAATCCTAGAAAAAAGAATCTTACCTGAATTTTTTTCACTGTTTAATCCTGCATAAAAAACTCTTCCTGAAAATGTTTCTGAGGTAACAAACCTAGAGTTTTCATTTTCAGTAGCAATGCTAGGTGAAGGTGGAAATGATCCAGTATCCGATCTGTAAGCTGCTGCTCTATTTTTAGCAAAGAAGTCTAAGATGTACCTACCGTTTCCTATTAATGTTTTTCCTCCAGCTATCTTTTCAAACTCAGAAACATTTTGAATATCACTAGAGTTCTTTCCTGAGAACCAAGGATGGGTAAGAGGTGGTGAGTTGCTTGTAGCAGATTGATAAAAACCAAAAGCATCTGAACCAGAGTGACCATTATTTTTTTCAGCCCATCCTGCATTATAAGTATCGTAGAGTCTAGTGACAGCTAAACCGCTATAAGCTGTAGCATCAAAGTAAGTAGTATTATCTCCTTGCCACTCATAGTCCCTTACATTAAAAGTTATTTGGTAAAATATAAAAACATTTGAAAGGCTGGGGTCATACTTAATATAACCAGTATTTAAAGTAGGTGAAGTTAAAACTAAAACACCTTTTGTTGATGTAAATTGACATTTATTAAGTTCCGTATTACTACCATAACCAGCTATATTACAAGAACCTACAAGTTGATTAGAAAAAGGCGCAGAAGCTTTGTTATAGAAACGTATCATATTACCTGTTTGAACAACAAAGAACTCTAGATTAGAATTACCACCTACATTACTCCAAGTTCCTGTAGCAGTTACGTGAGTACTAGTTAAAGTATAAGATGAAAGAACATTACTTTCTTCGTACTCTACACCCAAACGTCTACGTCTAGTACCATCCCTACGTAGATCACAGTTGGACTCATCAACAGAAGCACCTTCAGGAAACGTAAGTTCAGCAGCCTCAGTTATAAGACCTTTGACAAAGTTGTTAACTGCTTTCTGATTTAGACTTTGAGCCATTACGTTCTTTCTCACGTT
>JGI24004J15324_10001010_pt1 | contig 11262 bp, 13 predicted proteins | sample LinPmetageLP32_FD_15324 | JGI IMG/M metagenome (IMG submission 15324)
AGCGTGGCAGAATCTGTGCTTAATTGTGTCCTTAATATATTTTTAAGCGTGTTCGCCATTTGTTAACCTCCAAAAATTAACGAGTTAAGCAGTGCCTGATTATCAGCGATTGTTGTAACTCCAGCAGAATCAATTATTCCGTTTGAGTCAATAATACCCTGTACCTCTGCAGAGTCGGTAGATATTACTAGTATGTCAGCCGAGTCAATTAACCCAGGAACCTGCATCTGTCTATCAAAGTCAATTCGATTATCATGTACTGATACAGCCTTTGCTAATTCTGCTAATTCTCTTGCTTTTGTCATATTGCTATTTATACCTATGGTGTAGTTTGCGCTTCTATAAAAGTTTTATACTCTGCTTTAACAGTATCTGTCCATACTGCGTTAGCAACTGCTTGTACTTCTGATGCTTCTCCTGAAATATCAGTATCAGTATGTGTCCACTTATCATCACTATCTTTAGATGATGTGCATGGTGCAAGAACGTGCCTATGTCTTGACCTACTAATCTCTGTACCATCTTCTTTGATAACTGTATCGGTTGCAACTTGAATATTCCAACCTCCAACAACCTCAATCTTTTCTATTACTGCTTCTTTTGTTATTGCCATTTTTTAATCCTTAACTTGTAGTATATATTAGCGTTCCTGCAAAACCAGTGCTATTTCCCAAATCACTTGTATTTACATATCCAGTTGTAGTTCCATCTAAATAGGTCAACCAACTTCTATCTGTAGTACCACCACCTAATTCCCAACCAAGATTATCCCTAGCAGTTCCAATAGACCAAACATAATGAATTATGCCTGAGCCACCAGTTGTAGCAAGATGTGCAAATGGCATACCCGTTAAATGAACATAATTACCTGATATATTGCCTTTTGCACTAAGTCTTACAGAATAGTGTGCTGTTATTAATCTACCTACCTTTGTATAATTTCCTGCTTGTGTTGAATATGTTTGAGTATTTCCACCAGAATAACCAATGATAGTAGGTGTCCATGTACCTTCTTCATAATCGTCAAGTAGATTAGCTGCATTAGCAGAAGTCACTCCAAGATAAACACCGGTGCTTGCAGCATTAAAAAGTAAATTTCCAGTTGAATCTAATGTTACTTTATCAGAACCATTAGTTCTTAAAACCATACTATTGATACCGTGATGATATTTAACTTGACCTACATTCGCAGCATCTGTATCTCCCATATTTAATATTGAGCTGTTACTAGTTCCTGTAATAATTCCTAAAGTTCTATTTCCACTAGTGTTTGTTGCAGTAACATCGCCTGTAACACCAAGTGTTCCACCTACCGTTAAGTTATTTCCTGACGGCACAGTAATCGTTGAAGACTGTGCGCCTTGTAACTGATCTGTCTTAATTATACCGGTCATTGTGCCACCTCTGTTAATGTAATACTACTAGTTGAACCCATATCTACATTTACTGCCCATCTGTTCAAGTATGAAGTTCCTCCATCATTTTTCCATTGTATCTTATAAACTAAAGTAGATGCTGAACCGGGTGAATCTAAAAAGTTTAATATAGGTGTGTCAACAAAACGAGAATGATGAGATACTCCATATATACCATTTGAGATATGAAATGCAGCTTGAGTCTGCGCATTTCCGCTAGCTGCCGAATGCTGAATTACTACATCTGAACCTCTTAATATTTTCCAAGAAGAACCATTACTGTTACTTTGACCAACTTTGCCTAAGACAACAGTAACTAAGACTTTACTAGTAGCAAATTTAGGTGTTATTGTAGCAGTTAACCCAACATCTACAAAACTTGTAGATGTTGTAGACACTGCAGTATTTAAGTTACCTTGAATTATTTGCAATGGCATATGTGGCTGTGCTAACGTATGTCCACTCGTTACACTTATAGATGTGCCACTTCTTCCGGCTATTTCATTTACTTCAATCTTACTCATCCTGCAATCTCCATAAGAACTATTCGAGTAGGAACTCCTATATCGTTGTTATCAGCTCTTCCGCCTAAAGCTGCAGTAGCATTTGCGGCTTTCATAAATATTTTATAAGTAGTAGCCGATGCCGTAGATGGAGAATCTAAAAACGTTTGGCCAAATCCTGAATAGTGATAACCTGAATTTGCTTCTTGTAACATCGAACTAAATTCATTATTAGAACTTCCAGTTCCGCTGCCTATTTCAGTATTTCCTCTTTTCAGTATTATTGTAGTTCTATTGCCAGCAGAACTGTTACCCATTACTCCTGTAACCATTATTAAAACCTTTGAAGAAGTACTACTAGGAGTTATACTAGCTGATACGCCTATATCAGCATAACTTGTAGATGTAGTAGTTATCCTAGAAGTCGTGCCTCCTGCAGTAACTTGCAAGACATGGCCCGGTGCTTGTAATACATGTCCACTTGGTATCTCAATAGTACTACCGTGACTTGCCTGTATCTTATCTGTTTTTAATATACTTACCATTTTTTATTATCCTACTAAAAATCCTGTAAAGTAACACGCTTTATCTTGATAATACGTAGTAGAAGAGTTTTCTATCTCAAACTTAATTCTTGTAGTATCAGATGCGTTTAAAGGAACTACACCTTCCAAATGAGTTGAACCATAAGTAGTTCCAGAAGTGGTGTTAGTGTGAGCTCGTCCTGTCAATAATTGACCTGAATAATTAGTATCAGAATTTTGTAAAACTATATTAAAATATCTATTATCATGATTAACTTGAATTGCTATGGCTGCACTAAAATAATAGAGACCAGTTACCGGCGCAGTAAAAAAACCATTACTAGTATTATAATGATTTCCTTGATTGTGAGTGGCAGTATTAAACACTATAGTTGCCATTGTATTACTAACAGTTAAAGCTGAACTCCTATATGCAGAAAATCCCGGTTTTAATGGCTGTGTAATTATGCCAGTAGCACTGACTGTGGCTGCAGCAGTTCCATTCGGATGTTGTATACTCTGTGTTCCTAAAATACTGGTCATACTATTGTTAACACTCCGTTAATCTTTAAGTTTACGTCTGAATCTAAACTATAAGGTCCTACCACCATTGCACGTTCTGCAGAATCAATGGTTACGTTTACACCTAAGTTCGCATAATTTATTGCAAAACTCTGTTTGATACCCTTACCACCTGTAACTAAAACTGCTGGTGAAGCAGAATCACCGTCAGGGTATTGTATCGCTTTTACACCTATCGTACTCATTATGCTTCCATTTCATCAGCGCGCTGCTTTGCTGTTTTTACCACGCCTAGAGCGTAAGCTTGTGCAATTTGTGCATCAACTCCAGTAGCTATACTTATACTCTTTTCATTACAATGAATAACTAACTTAGCAATTATTTCTTCTTGTGAAATTCTGGCACGATTGTGAAGTGCGTTATCAGCCCAATCTTGAACATCAGCCACAGCATACTCCATACACTTATTCTGTGTATCAGTAAGAGCTATAGTAATATTTGGCATTTATTTCTCCTAAACTTGAGTTAATTATAATTTTATTCATCCTATCAAATAACCGTAAAAATAATTTCTTGGTGTTGAAGCTTGAATACTAAAAGTTCCAGTGTAATATAAACCCGGTGCTACCCAATCATTTACTGCCATATTATATATTAAATGGACATGAAGTTGATCGTACTGACTGCCACTTGCGTTGGAACCAACATATGCTCCTCCACTTGAATAACTATTTTTATTAATGTATATAAGCTGATCGCCACCAGAATATGCTTGAGCGCGCCATACTGAAAATCCAAATGCATATCTACCTGCTACTGGAGCTGTAAATTTACCACTACTATTGGCATAATGATTACCGTTATTAAAACTTTCACCGCCATTACCAAAACTATGGAAATAATAATGATTTGACCCAACACTTGTTGTACTTGGAGTACCATAAGTTAAAAAAGAAGGGAGATTAGGTTTAGTTAAATAGCCACTTTGATGAGCTATAAATGAAGTAGCGATAACTGAACCATCATCATTTCTCGATTTAACGTTTAAGTCACCAGTTGAGGATTGAACATTTAACATCCATGATTTGTTGGTTAGGTCTTCTCTGCGTAAAAATATATCGGCTTCACTAGCACCTTGAACATGTAATGCTTTTAAAGGTGAGGTGCTTCCTACTCCAACTCTATTGTTTGATGCATCGACATGAAGAGTGTTTGTATCTACTGTTAAATCACTACCGATAGCTAAGCTTCCACTTGAATCCAACGTTAATATGTCGGTTCCGTTTGGATACTGTATCTTTTTTATTCCGAGTGTACTTGTCACTGTGCGATCTCCATAACGTCAATGTATGAATAAAAATAATTATTTACATTAAATCTTGTCTGTGCAGAGTTAGTAGTAGCATTCAATGCTACTTGTAATTTTATTGCTCTAGCGTTTGTATTAGTTGCATTTACATAACCCGTTTTATGCACTCTTTGATATATGTTTAATGCTGTTGTACCTGTAGCAGACATTCCAACTTCAAAACGATCACCCGGAACTTCTATATCAGTTCCATCATGAACAATTTTAAAAGCTGAATAGTGAGCATCATCTGATCTCGTAAGAGTCATAGAACAACTTGCTTGAATATACAACTTACTAGTGGCAAGCTTTGGTGTAAAGTTAAAACTACTTCCTGTTACATCAACATATGAAGCTGAAGTAGTGGATGTTTGATCATTCCACCTATGTGACGCAAATTGTATTACATGCCCCGGAATATGTACTCCTGCACTTGTATTTCCAGTTATTGAATTTACTTTTAAATCACTCATACTACCATCAATGTCCCGTTAACTGTTAATGTTACGCCTGAATCTACGTTTATCGGACCGACTAAGAGTCCGTTACTGTTTGAGTCAATCGTGTGTGCTCTCGCTAATGCGTTTGGATTTGATCTTATATCTGCCTTAATCTTGCCTGTTATCGTTGTCGTACTCACTAAAGTGTTTATAGTTGCAGAGTCAGCCGGATCTTGTCTTAAAGCTACGTATGCAGAGTCAATCTGAAAACCTAATGACGAATCTATCATAGATTGTGTTGCAGCAGAATCAGTGCCAGCAGTCTGTCGAAGCTGAATATAATCAGAGTCAATAAGTCCTTTAACATGACTATCTACTGAAGTGTGTAGATTAAATGGCGTTATCTTTGTTCCCATTAAGCTGGAGTCCTTATCGCTCTTAATTTAATACTGGTATTTGTTTTCGCTGGTGAAAACTTTAACCTAACGTTACCACTATTTATATCTGCATCAAACGTTCCTAAGTTCGAGTCAAGTAATACTTGTGCATACGTTGTCATAGCTACAGTTGTACCGTTATGCGTTAGTAAAACTTCTTCAGCGTGATAGCTTGAACTTGAATCATGTTCTATCTGTGCAGTAAATTTTAATGTCCTATGATTTGCTGCAGTATAACTATATATTATCTGATTAGCGCCAGTGGTTGTTAAATCAGAATCAATTGCAAGTATTCCATTTAATTCTGCGGTTGTTGCCGCTCCATGACTTACGACTTCAATTATATTGCCTGATGAAAAATTCGAGTCAAATACAATAGATGTTCCATTTGTAGCAGTAAAGTCTTTTCCTGTTACTAATCTTGCACCGTTAGCAAATACGTCAACCTTACCCACATCATACGTTAATGATACGCCTGCAGAATCGGCACCACTTACTGAATCAGTAGTTGCATCTAAAGTATAAACATATGACTTATGGTCTCTTAATATTAAGTTTGTTGACTGTAGTAAATGAGTTCTTGTTTCAATCTCGCTTGCCGAGTCTGGTGCAGAATCAAGAGTTAAATTAAGTCCTGATATGCTATAAGTATTTGTATGTTGCAATACTCCATTTACAAATACTAATACATCGTCAGAATCAGCAGGAGCATTTGATAAAGCGAATGTCTTTGTAGTAGCATCACCCGTAAAAGCATCAGCTTTAACGTTGTTTATCGTACCAGTTGTCGCACTACTTCCAGTTATTGTAATTGTTTTAGTTGCGCCTGAACCAGTGGCCGTAACTGCACTACCGACAAAGTTTAATGTACTTGCTGCAGTAGATAGAGAACTACCTTCTTCTTGAATCGTTATCGCACTACCAACTTGTCTCGCTTGTACATAAGATGAGTCAACTTGAAATCCTATAGAGGAATCAATCATTGCCTGTGTGGCAGCTGAATCTGTACCTGCAGAAGTTCTCGCCTGTACGTATGCGGAATCAATTAAGACTATTACAGCGGCAGAGTCAATATTACCACTTAAGGCTGTTACTGATGCAAATGATAAGTTACCACTTCCATCTGTTCTAATGACATGATTGTTAGAACCATCGGACTTTGGAAATCTTAATCCACCAATCGTTGCTGAATCTGCAGTAAGCTCGCCAGTTACGTTTACGCCTGAGTCTGTAACCTGTAACTTAACATCGCTGCCTAACTTAAGTTGTAAAGCTCCAGTTCCAGCATCTTGTATTATACTATTACTACCATCATGGAATATTTTTAAATCACTGTCAGTACCTGCAGTAATCTTAACGTTATCGGCAACGTTTAATCCTGCAGCATTCATAAGAGCTATTGTAGCAGAAGAGTCAGTTCCCGGTGATTGTCTTGCTTGAACATATGATGAATCAATTAATGCACCTGCATCACTGTTAGTTCTTGCGGTTGTATAATAAAGATTTGTTCCCTCTGATAACTTTGTAGTAGAAGCTGAATCTAAGTTCTTATCAAAATCAGAGTCACTTCTTGCAACGGTGTAATATAAGTTAGTTTGTTCTGGAATATCTGCGGTACTTACTTGATTTGTACCTGTACCAAAATCAATGTGAGTATCATCAATACCATCGGTCTTAATCGTAACTGCACCTGATGAAACTGTAAAGTGATCACTACTAAATGATGCAATACCTTTGTTTGATGTTGTAGCGTCTTCACCGGATATTGTACCACCTGAAACATCGATACCTTCACCAGCTGCAAGATAACTTGCCACTCTTGCATTTGTATAGTATAAGTTACTTGAGCCTTCAGTTAAAGTGTCAGTTGTTAGGCCAGTCAAATTATTTGTGCCAATAACGAGAGCATGACCCATGTAACCATGTGCTGAACACTGATAATGTAATACCGGAGGTGTAGCCTCAGTTATCGTAATTCTTGCATATGTTGATGTAGTTGTAACGTTTGTTGAATATTGACCAGATCCACCTTTATCAGCCTGATGATAGAACCTAAACGGATGACTTGACATGTCACTTGAACTTAAGTTAAACTGATATGTTCTTCCTATTTGTAATTGAATTACGGGAGAGAATGTGCCATCAATCTTATATCCTTGTCCACTACCTGAGCCATTATAAACATGATCTGCATCTTTAGTGGCGACTGTTACTGCAAATTCTTTAGTGGTTGCCGTATGCTTATTTCTTTCAACTGCAGTATTCGCTGAGTCTTTTGCAAATATGTAGTCACTGTCAAAGTTATCAGCCGTGTATACTGTCTCAACATCTAAGCTAAATGCTCCTGTTCCAGAGTTATAGCTTATGTCTCCACTTCCGGAAAACATTCCACGTATATTTGCAGAGTCAATGTTGATTTGACCAGATGCTATACTCACACCTTTGTTTGCCGTGATATGAGCTCGAACTTCAGAAGCACTTGGTCCTGTGTATGTCATTACACCGGAGGCAGAATCATATGTGAATGATCCATCTCCACCAGCGTCTATTGCAAGGAGTGAAGCTTTAGCATCACTATCAGCTCTCGCAGTGGTATAGTATAAGTTATTACCTTCTGATAAGTTTGTAGTAGACTTAGCCGCAAAGCCAGCATCTACTCTAGCATCAGCTCTAGCATTTGTGTAGTAAAGGTTTGTTGATCCTTCAGATAATTTGTCAGTACTTGCTGAATCTAGGTTCATATCAAAGTCTGAGTCAGACCTTGCCTTAGTGTAATATAAGTTTGTTTGCTCAGGAATATCAGCCGTGCTAACCTGATTTGTTCCAGTACCAAAATCGATATGAGTATCATCAATTCCGTCTGTCTTTATGCTTACGGCACCTGATGATACAGAAAAATGTTCGGTATTGAATGATGCAATACCTTTATTTGAAGTCGTAGCATCTTCTCCAGATATGGCTCCTGAAGATATATCAATACCTTCGCCAGCTGAGAAGTGTGCTCGTGCTTCACTTGCACTTGGACCTGTATAAGTCATGACTCCTGATGAAGAGTCATAAGTAAAAGAACCATCGCCTCCCGCATCAATCGCTAACAACGAAGCTTTCGCATCACTGTCGGCACGTGCAGTAGTATAATATAAATTAGTACCTTCACTTAGGTTACTTGTTGACTTAGTTCCTAGTGCAGAGTCAAAGTCTGAGTCAAAGCCAAGATACTGACCTTGAAACGGTTTATTAAATACAAATTTATCGCCAGATGCGGCATATGTTATTGAAGCATTAGCACCATTAATGGTAATACCTGCTCCATTTGCAGCAGTTGCTGAATCTGCCGAATCAGCTAATATAATATTTTTATCATTTATAGAAACTGCAGTTGAGTTAATTACTGTTTGCACACCTTCAACTGTAAGATTTCCTAAAATTGTAACTTTACCAGTTGCGTCGCCAACTGCGGCAGGATCTATGACAAGGTTTGCAGGACCTCTTATCTCATTAAACGTAACAGTGTCACCAGTTCCTACTGGCTGTCCAATTGATATAACACCAGTACCAGAGTCGTAAGTAACACCAGTTCCACCAAGTAATGAAGCTTTCGCATCACTATCAGCTCTCGCAGTAGTATAATAAAGATTTCCTGAACCTTCTGATAATTTATCGGTGGAAGCCGAGTCTAAATTCTTATCAAAATCAGAGTCGCTTCTTGAAACTGTATAATATAGATTATTACCTTCAGATAAGTTTGTAGTAGACTTTGCAGCAAAACCTGCGTCTACCCTTGCATCAGCCCTTGCATTTGTATAGTAAAGATTTGTACCTTCGGATAAGTCACTTGTAGTTGCAGAATCAATTGCTACGTTAAAGTCACTATCAAAGTTTGCCTTTGTGTAAACTTCTTCTACGTCAAAGCTAAATTGACCTGTGCCAGCATTATAAGATAAGTCACCGCCTGCACTAAACATTCCACGAATATTTGCAGAATCCACATCAAATGTACCAGTTCCACTATTATAAACTAAACCCTTATCACCAGTAAATATTAACTTTACATTTGCCGAGTCAATACTAAAGATACCAGTTGAGTTATTGTATACTAATCCCTTATCACCGGTAAAGTGTGCTCTTGCTTCAGTCGGAGAAGGACCAGTGTATGTCATTACTCCTGAAGCTGAATCATATGTAAACGATCCGTCACCTCCTGCATCGACTCCAAGTAAAGCTCTCTTCGCGTCCGAGTCTACGCGTGCAGTGGTATAATATAAGTTTGTTCCCTCAGGCAGCTGGCCGGTATTTGCGTCACCTAAGTCTGAATCAAAGTTTGCCTTTGTATAAATTTGTTCAACATCGATAGAGAATACACCAGTTGCAGAGTCATATGTAATATCACCTTGACCAGAAAAGTGTGCTCTTACCTGTGTAGGACTTGGACCTGTATAAGTGATGACACCAGTATTTGCATCATAGGCCATCGCTCCGTCGCCGCCAGCATCAGTGACAGATATCATTGACTTTAAGTTTGATGAGTCAACACTGAATACACCAGTACCGTTGTTGTATACTAAACCTTTATCACCAGTAAAGTGAGCGCGAACCTCAGCAGAGCTTGGACCTGTATAAGTATATGCACCAGCGGATGAGTCATAGGAAAATGAGCCATCCCCGCCAGCATCAACGGCTGCCATATGTGCCCTTACTTCAGATGCACTAGGTCCCGTATAAGTGTATGCGCCAGTAGATGAGTCATAAGAAAACGAACCATCTCCACCTGCATCAACTGCAGCCATGTGCGCTCTTACTTCAGATGCGCTAGGTCCTGTATAAGTAAGTACTCCGGTACTATTGTTATAGCTAAATGATCCATCGCCACCCGCATCAGATGCGCTTATGTAACCTCTTATGTCTTGCTTAAAGAAAGATTCTAATTCAGCTGAGTCAATATTAAGAGTATTAGTTGCATTACTATAATTTAAACCTACACCTTCAAGAACCGCGCTATCAAGTGTTAAGTTGAAATCAGAATCAAAGTTTTCTTTTGTATATACCTGCTCGACATCAAATTGAAATACACCAGTTCCGGTGTCATATGTTAAGTCACCACCACCGGTAAACATCTGTCTTATTTGAGCAATCGAACCTTGTAAGTCAATATTGACAGGATTTCCTGCATTATTCTTTGCACCAAAATTACCACCAGAATCTTTTAAGTTGATGCCACCAAGATGAATAGTTCCACCACTTAAATGTAAATCTTTAAATTTCTTTGTGCTACTACCAAGATCAAAACTACTATCAGTACTAGGAAGTATGTCACCTTTTGTCAATATGCCAGTAACAATAGGAGTTGAACTTGAGTCAATTTGAATTAAGAGCTTATCATTACCAGGTGTATAGAATTTCTCTAAACCATTGCCGACATTAAAATCATAATTCTTAAATGCAGCTTCAGCAGAATCAAATACAAGTATTTGACCATCAGATTTTGTGCTAACTTTAAAATCAGAAAAGTTGTCAATTGACAGATCAGTTTGAGCAGTGGAAATTGGTGTTCCAACGACAATCTTTTTGACAAATGTTTGTTGACCAGTTGTGACTTTAATTGCCATTAGTTCCTCATTTAGTTACGGAAGGAGTTACTTGAATGCGACCTTCAAGAACCCTTTCAACAATAGTATTTCCTGAACTATCACTATGAGATATCTCAACATCATAGACATGTCTTCCAGTTTTTAATGCATCAGTTTGAGAGTTAGTGAGAGAAAGTATAGCAGTGCCGCCAGTATTACTTGTAATCTGAGTAGTAAATGCAGTTGTCTCTGAACTATCGCTGTTATAAGTCTTTTTAACTTTACCTGTTACGCTATAGCCTAAGAGATTCTTAGCAGCTCCGTTTGTGTCAACTAAATGTAGTTCTATAGTGGTGTCTGTACCTTGGTCCAAGGTAAATTCGTGATACTGGGCCATGAAATGTTCCTTATTTCTTTGTCGGACGTGTACGCCCCTGCCATTTAAACTATTTATACAAAATAAGATTTATAAATAACTTTATGAAAGAATTTATTAAAGTTGGTTC
>JGI24004J15324_10001013_pt1 | contig 11256 bp, 10 predicted proteins | sample LinPmetageLP32_FD_15324 | JGI IMG/M metagenome (IMG submission 15324)
AATCCTAGTGCTCCTACCTGGAAGTCACCATTTGCCCTTAATTTCATAAGACTTTGATAAGTGCCTGCGGTGTCGCCGTCTTTGTAACCTTCCCAACTAAAACCTATAGGCATAACAGTACTGCTAATTGCACTACTAGAATCTACATACGCCATTTGGCCCATGCTGTTTATGAATCCTGATCCAGTATATCCACCAGGTTTTAATTCCATCAATCTGTCACCGGCCGCAACTGTTGTGGGCGATGCTAATGATCCTCTGGCTTTAAAGGTGCTAAAGTCCGGTCCAAAGAAAGTATCTGCGTATTCATCTATTCTTAATGAACCAAATGTATTACTATCACAATTTATATGTAAACCGGTTTGAGGTGATGTTGTTCCTAATCCTAATAAATTAAAATCGCTTCTATATGTCAAGCCTTTCATGCCAATAGCACTTGTTGTATCTGCATTGACTTGTATATTACCAGTTGTGCTTATAAGACTGTTACTTGTAACATTGGCTGTCATTGCCAATCCGCTAGTCTGTATAAAGGCTTGGGCTTGAGCGTTAGTTAATCCTGTCGCACTTAAATCAGGTGGTGTATATGTAAACACACCTGAACTGTTATCGTATGCTAAAGCACCAGTGCCACTGGCACTTGCCTGAGTTACACTTACAGCACCTCTGCTTCTGGCATTTGTAAAGTATTGATTAGTTGAACCTTCAGATAAATTATCTGTTGTATTAGTGCCAATTACTGTATTAGCTCTAGCATTTGTAAAGTATAAGTTAGTTGAACCTTCTGTTAAATTATCAGTGGTTTTAGCACTTAATCTTGTATCAAATCTTGCATCTGTGTAATATAAATTAGTGCCTTCAGATAAGTCTGTGGTTGTTTTATTGCCAAATGCTGTATCAAATCTGCCTTGTGTATAATAAAGGTTAGTGCCTTCTGCTAAATCTGATGTGCTTGTGGGTATATTATAAAATGTAGTACCATCATTAGTAAATTGCCAAGCATCTGATGTTTCGTTCCATCTTAATACTGTATTAGCACCTGCTACTGGCCTGTTTGCTATAATTTGTACTGTGGCATCTGTTGCCGCATTTGCATTCAGTGTTATGCTTTGATCTCTAACAAATAAATCTGTTACGTTTTGGTAATTTATGTTACCTGTTGCTGTAATGTTACCTGCAACATCTAGATTACCTGTAATAGAATGTACTGACGTTGCATTTTTACCTAATTCTACATTACCATTATGATGTACTGTAAACAAAGGTTCAGTAGGGTGATTTTGAACTTTAAAGAAGTTACTGGTGTAATTACTGTCATTTATATCGCTAAAATCCAGAGATATTGTGGTATTACCCATACCATCAACATTTAATACCTCTCTACCGTTACCAGATCCTCTGCCAGTTGTAGCCTGCTTACCTAGTACTTGAAATCCTTTTGTTTGAGCTGTTGAACCATCGGTTTGTAATGTGCTGGTACTCATAACATGCTTATTACCTGCGTTACTACCATAATTAATTTCAGAATTAGTACCTGTACGGCTTTGATACCTGTCTGAGTTAATGCTTGTTGAAGCATATATGTTGATTGGTGCACCGCCAGTGGATGTTCCTATATCACCAGTGATGTTTGTTAAAGCACCTTTTACATAAAATCCGTTTATATTTCCTAATCCGCTAGTGTCTGGGAAGAATGGAATACCTACTATTCTGGATGTGGCACTTGTTGTTTCTATATTGCCAGATACTCTTAGTTCGCCTGCTGTTACGGTAGCAGTAGTAGTAATGTTTGCGTTTGATGTTAAAGTATTACCTAATTCTAGTGATGCATTTACATGATCTGCACTACCTTCTCGCAACGCACCTCTGTTACCATACAGATATACTTTTTCTGTTTCTGGTAAAAGGAATAAATCGTCATTATTGTTTATATAGAAATTACCATGTGTTTCTATACCTTGTTGTCTGTTGCCTACATGATGATTTGCAATTAATCTAGCACCATGGCCTCTACCTGGACCTACGCCTCCTACTGCTATAGCAGATATGTTTGCATTACCTTCTCTAGCATTGTCGTATATTTGACTACTATCAAGTCCTACAACTAACTCTTGACTATTAAAGAAAGAAGTTATTGTATTACCACTAGGGCCACTTGCACCTAATAATAATGCACCATTAGTATCTATTTTATGAAATGCTCTACGATTTGGATTACTTGTTACATCTATACCACTTGTTTGATCAATGTTACCTGTAAGTGTAATTGTATTGACATGTCCACTTTGTGCATTTCCGGCGCCGACAGTTAAATTATTTTTTGTAAATACATTACCATCAAATGTTATTAATGCATCTGGTCCTCCTGCAAACGACATGTTTGCGGCATCTTCTGATGTTGCTAAGAAAGATAATATTTGTGCATTTGTTGTGCTGGGTAGGTTTGTTAAATTACTGCCATCTCCTACGAAGGCACCTGCTGTAATTGTGCCAGTAGTTGTATTGTCGGCACTTTGTCTAAAGTATAAATTTGTGCTACCTTGTGCTAAATCGTCTGTTGTTTTGCCGCTGAATAAGGAAGCAGAATCAATAGCAATTACACCGCTACTTATACTGATAGGCGATGTTGCACTGAAATGACTTCTTACTTCTGCCGCACTGGGTCCTGTGTATGTTAATACACCAGTACCATTATCGTATGCTAATGAACCGTCTCCACCTGCATCGGTAACACTTATTGCTGTTCTGATATCTGCGTTACTGGCAAATGCGGCAGTACCTACTACTACATTACTGGTTGTAGATGATACACTTACATTTACGTTATCAGAACTTACTGTAACATTAGGTTCTGTAACTGTGACCGTTATGTTTGCTATAGCCATGTTATCTCCCTTATGTTAATGAAACAAAACCTGTATCTGCTAATATATTTCCGATTGCTTTATCACCTGGCTTGTATCTTTCGATCACAGCCCATCTATGTGCATCTGTGGTGCTAGGTGTAGCGGCTGTGTTAGTCCATGCTACAGAAAATACTGTAACTGGAACGTTTGTACGAGCATCTGGCATTAANACGTTACCCTGGTATAAATTACTGGGCATTGTGATGTTAACAGTTCCTGCTGAATTACTACGATTACTTACATTTGCGGCGCCAACGGCTATATTTGCAAAGAATCCTAAAACATTACTGTTAGTAAAGTTAGGTTCTCCGTCTGATGTATTGTAAGTAATAGTATCTAATACTATTGTTTGTGCGTCTAACAAGAAAGTATAACTTGATATATCTGTACCATAGTTATATGTAAATGTTGATTGTTCTGAAGGGAATTTTTCAATAACTTTTACGTTATTCCCCCCAATATATTGTGAGAATGTTAACAGTCGTGATGACATTGTGCTCGCCTCCTATTGGAACTTGCTATATGCGTGTTCGCATATAACCTAAATTTGTACTACTATTTATCCTTTTACGCAGATTTACAGGAGATCACGGAGATCAGTCAGACAACATTTCTCCTTAAGATGGAGGTGTTGGCCACACAATATCTCTGTGTTCTGTTGCTGTATTTGTGCTAGGTAAATCTCTTAATGCTTGTCTGTATGTTTGCCACTCTGCTTTTTTACTGTCTGATAGTGGACTGTCTATGCCTACTGCCCAATCGCATTCTTTTAGTAATGTATTTCTTCTGTGCCTTANTATTGTTTCTATAGTNGGCTTAAATTGTACCCCTGTACTTGGAACTATACTTAAATCACTTAAATCTATTTTGTAAGCATTTACATCTGATACGCGGCCTGTAATATGAGCTAATCCACTATTTAGACTGAGTGTTTTATTAGCACTATCTACGTTTTTATACCCTTTTTGCATTACAATAGTGCCATCACTTGTTTTATAAAATATATAATTTTGCATTAGAAAGCATCTCCTTTTGTAATTCTTAACATATCATATTTGTTATTGTAAAAGCCTCTTGCTCCTCCACCACTAGTACCCATACTAGAATTACCTGCTAAATGTATATTAGATTGTTTAGGAAAGTAAGTTAATGTAGAAATAGCATTTGCATTAGACTGTGCATCAGCATTAGATATTGTTATTCTATTTGTTGCTGTTAATGTAGTAAAGTTCTCTTGGTTAGTTAACTGTATACCACTACCATCTCCAATACCAAATTTGTTTGTTATACTGCTTTGTACAGCACCATTACTGTGATATGCTTCGTATGTTACATCTCCTAATACACCAAATGCTATATCATAAGCACCACTTATAGTACCACCTGGGAACGTACTTGCTATAATAGAATAATCTCCTTCTTCTACTTTAGTTATATCGTAATTTGTTATAGGTGTAATTACACTATTAGGATTTGTAAAGTCTGCGTTTGCAGTACTGCTATCTACTACAGTTACATTATTAGCAGGCCTGTCTTCTATTTGTGTGCCTGGTGCAAAAGGTGCCTGTGTTGTTTGATTTACATAATTTTTAGGTAAAATACTAATAGGACCACTAGTGGGTTCTAAGGTACTAGTACCTGTAAGGCTACTTCTGCCTTTTACTTTTAAAATATAGTCATTAATTTCTGGTTCAAATGCATTGTTTAATTCACTACTACCTAAATCTTTAGTTGGTATTGTGATGTCTACTATGCTACCAGGGTCAAACACACCTAAATCTAGAGGTGGTTTAATTGTTTGTACTGGTGTAAAGTCTACTGTACTACCATTATCTTCTGCTGTTTTGTTTTTAATTGCTACTTCTATTTCATCTAAACCAGGCAAATCAGGTACTGTTATAGGGAACTTTATACTGGGTCCTGTAATACCAGAATAGTCAATGTTTGCTATGTTAGGCAAACCTACGTTGCCAACTACTGAGCCATTACCATAATTTACAATATTTGCTATATTACTAGTAATGTCATCTATAATAATTACATTACCTATATCTATATTAGCATTGCCATAATTAATCCACCATGGTGTAAATCCACTTACACTTACAGCACTTCCGCTTGTGACATTTGCATGATCATATACTGTATCAGCATACTCTAGTCCTACTATGTTAACTGTTAACATACCTTGTGTGCTTTCTTTTTCTGTAACACGCATAACTCTAAACAATTTGTCAGTATAACCATACAGACTACTTGTAACTTTAACTACATCGCCTGTGTCTACCTGAATAGCACTATAATCTGCATCAAATTCAATAACTGTACTTACTCTGCTTTGCCTTAAGTCAATGTTTGCTAAATTGTGTACTCTGGGGAAGTCATTTACTACTGGATATCTTGTGCTTAACTTGTTATCTGGCTCATTTGCATTTCTGTCACTAGTGGCTGTAGTAATAAACACTACATCTGTTTGGTCTTTTTTAGCAACCAGTGGGAACTCTGCTTCTATCTCATTAATTGTGCTGTATAGTTCCGGCGAGCTAATAGTAATAGCACCTGTAATATTGTTATCATTAAATTGGAATGCGGCATTTTTCTCTGTTGTTGTGGCGGCTCTGTTAGGCACTACACTGAATTTACCTACTTTGGGATTGTATGTAAAGAATGTACTACAAGCCTGACACATAGTATCTATAGTATCTTTAACATTACCGTATGTACCAAACATACCATCTATACTCCACCTGTTATGTGATGCACCTATGCCACCACTAGTTGTGAAGGCCACTTGTGCTGTGGAATAGTCAAATAAGTCATTAAAGGTCGTTGCATCTATATCATCAGTACTGATACCAGCACCATATCTGCCGTTTTTTGCAAAATCTAATATAACATTACTGGGTTCGCTTAGACTGTTTGTTATATCAAATGTTATAGCACCTAATCCTACTAAATTGTTTTCCTGATCGTAATCTATTTCAAATACAGCATATACTAAACCGGAATAGTTAGTACTGCCATTAATTGTGCTTAATAATGTTGTTGCGGCTACTTTATTAGTAGCAGGGAAGATCTGATTTGTACTTGCTGTACCACCTGCATATATTCGGCACCTTAATTTGCCAGATACATTTGTACTACTAGTACTATTACTGTCTACAACACTTTGTACTATATGCCCACTTACACCTGAACCAAATACTAATTTAGTATCATCTCTGTATATGTCATTTATAGTATATGTACCTGAATCTGTTTTTTCACTTAGTACTAACACATAAGTCATTGTTTTGTTTGAATTAGATATACCTGCATCTATAATAATACCACCGGTAAAGTTCCTGCCATACATAACTGGTATTTTGTTGTCTGTTGCTGGAGGTAATTGTATTTTAACACCTGGGTCTTTTGCGTTGCCCACAGCAGGTGGTTTAAATACACCTAATACTTTTGCGGTTCCCATTGCAAGGCCACCTGCAATGATACTTGTGGCTAGAGTTGCGGCAAAACCTGTTATGCCTATTGCACCTACTATTGCTGTTGCTATTGCTGTAAATACTGCCATTGTTTATCCTCTATAACACCAATTATAATCTATTGCTTCCCAACCTCTTTGATCTAATTTAAGATCAGGCGTTGTTGATAGTGTTGTTAGTGTAAAGGAACTTATGTGTCCTTTATCTTTTGCTTCTATACCTATTGCAATATACCTGTTAAGTAATCTTGCACCTGCACTAGTACCTCTAAATGGTTCTTCTACCCACCATGCTACTTCTGTCATGCGTTTTACATGTGGTAACCATAAATCGCCCTGTATTGTTGCTAATAACATGCCTACTACTCTGCCATGCTCTTCACATACTAAAGCAATACCTGTTTTAAGTATATGATCTATTACACGATTAACATGATTATAATCATATTTAGGATTTTGTAAATCTTCTACAGGATTTGCATTAGCAAAATCTATCATGAGGCGTTTTATGTCATCATAGTCTTGTATTTGGGCGTTGCGTACTTTCATTATCTTTGAACCTCTCTGCCTCTACGTCCACCGCCTCCGCCGCCACCGCCTCCGCCGTAGCCACCGCCTCCAGTGTATTCTCGGCCGAAGTCAAATTGTACATTGTTTAAGTCAGGAACTCTGTCAAAAGTATTATCTCCTGCAAAGAACTTGTTTCTGTCTGTGGGATTACTTCTTTGTCCTGCTACTCTGTTTTCTAATACTGTAACAATACTTGCACAACTAACACTTACTGAATTGGTTAGTTCGCCTTCTACTAAATTCTCATCTTCACTGATACTGAAGTTAGTAATAACTCCTTTATATCTCTGATATACATTGCTTATACTTAAATCGTCATTAAGGAATGCTCTGCTTATAACAACATTACCACCTTTAACGTTACTTGCTAACACTAGTTGCACATAGTCCTGATTACTAGGTATACCACTTAGTGTAATGTTTACGTCACCATTAGTGGTCTTTATATCTTCTCTTAATTGTTCTACAGCCAAAAGGGAACCTAATTCTGTGTAATTATTACTATTATGTGTTAATGTTTTGTAGGCATTGCTGATATAGTATGTGGTTGCATCTATTGTTAAGTCAATTAACATACAATGTTTTATATGCCCAGCATCAACTTCTGGTATAGTTACTGCCATTATCCGTCCTCTTTTCTTATAATCTCTACTACTTCAAAATCGCCTTCAAATGATAATCTGTCATGTGGTACTATAGTATAATCTAATTTTTTAACCATTTTAACGTTAAATTCTATGTCTTTGCCAACAAGTATGGGTTTACCACTTGCTGAATAACCTGACTGTGGTATAAATGGTCTGTGTATAGGTACTGTTACTGTGGATGCATTCCAGGCCACATCTGCTGTTACTGTATAAGGATATCTATATCCTGAACCTAACTGTATGTAATCACCTTTCTTAAATGCATTTGCTGGTGTACCAACTACGCCAAATGTACTTACTACAATATTAGTACCACTAGGAGTACCATTAATGGCACATTGTCCTACCTGAGTAGGTGTCATACCACCTTTATATTCTGTTATATAGGTTAAGCCACTGTTTGTGCCACCTATATCTATTGTGCTTTCTACTGTGACATCCAGGCTATCTAGTGTTTCTACTAAATCTCTATTTTCGCTGTATTTTAGTCCGTTGTGCATACCTATAATAAGTCTGTATGGCTCTGCACTGGCAACTTCTGCTGTGAGTACTCTGCCGCTACGACTTACACTCTGACTTGCTAACTTTTTCCTTTTAATTGTTATAAAGGTTGCGTTATCTACTATTGTTTGTAATGACATTATCCTGGTACCCTCCTAGCGCCTGCTTGGCTTAATCCAAATATAAATTCTGGATCCTGTCTCGCAAGTGCCTGCTTAAACGATTGCGTATCCGTAGCAGTTATATTGTTAATTATTGTTGTGCCGCCACCGCCCATGCCTGGTCCACCTGCACCCATTATACCCATTGTTGTATCATTAGGTATAACTGTTCCTGAGTTCTTGGGTATAAACAACTCTGGTCCTTCCTCACCCACAATGTACGGTTGTCCTGCTTTTGCTGGTCCACCACTTGCAAGTCCAAATGCGGCAAATATAGGCCCTGTAACTGCTTTTTGCAGAAATGCTTTTACTAATGTTTGTTTAATTAAGTCTGCAAAATCACCAAAATCTGCTTTACCTGTTATAAATGCCTGCGTTAGCGCATCTTCAAATGCTGTTGCGGCTTTTACTAGACCTTCGCTCATTGTTTTAACAAAATCTCCTACACCGGCGGCTTCTAAACCTTCTCTTAGGTTGTCAAATATTTGATCTCCTAGTACTAATTTTGCAACTTCACCTAATTTAGTTAGTGAACCAACACCTGTTGAACCGTAATTTTCCCAAAATTCGTCTACTCTGTCGGATCCGAATAGTGTATCTAATATTTTTTGCCCTAGGGACTTTTCTATTTTTTTCCCTACGACTACAATTTCATCTATAACTTCTTGTGATGAACTCTCACCATATAAGAATTCATTAATGATTCCTCTAGGTGGTGCATTAAAGTTATCAGTATATCTTTCAAAGAAGGCATCTACTGCCTTAAATTGATCTTCTGTGAATAAGTCTAAAGTTAATATATTTTGTACGTCTTTTTTTAATTCTGCAATTTGCGTTTTTATTTCTTTAAGTCGTTTTATATCTGCTCCTGATTTAGGAACAAATTCTAACCTACCTGTTCTAGTAAAGAAAGGTTCTTGCATTGTAAGTAATTCAGCGTTTAGTTGTTTAATTTTATCTCGTGCTTCTATGGCACCTTCACTTAAACCAAAATCAGGATTATTTGTAAATTCTCTAACAGCATTAGTGTATGTATCTAATAATAAATTTATACCAGGTACAATAAAATTGACGGCATGCATAAATCCTGTAGTAAATGAATTAAATACACTTAATATTGTGTTAACTATTTCATTTGCAAATTCTCTTAACGCTGACATGTTTTGCATTTCCTTAAAGAAATCAGCGACGCTTAACTCTCCATCTTTTACTCTTTGTTGTAATATTTTAAATTGCTTATTAGTGCTCATTACACCTTCTGCTAACTTAGTAATACCCATCATTAATAATTCTGACAATGCAGGTGTTAATTGTGCTATTACGGCGTTAGTCATAGCAGTTATTTGCATAGTTAGTACTGCTAAAAGATCCCTAAATATTTCAACGTTATCTATAAGATCTTTATCTAATATAAGATTAAATCTTTCTGCCGCTCCAAAGATATTTCGTAATCCCTCTGAACCTTCTTTTAATGTACCTACAAGTTCAGCACCTTCACTATCAAATGCCTTAAAGGCAAGTGCTAATTGTTGTGTTTCATTATCTGTTGCTTTAATACCATCTGCAAAATCAAATAACACATCTTCTAAATCTCTTATTTTGCCTTCACTATCTCTGGTTGATATCCCTAATCTTCTTAAGGCAGGTAATAATTCACCTGTACCTTTTGCGGCTTCACCAAATCTTCTAGCAAATCTTCTTAGTGCAACATCGGCTTGATCACTACTTACACCTGCTAATTCGGCTGCAAATCTAAATTTTTGTAACGTGGCTGTTGATAATGAAATAACATTTGTAACTTTACCTATTCTATCAATTAGTGCTGTTTGCCTAAGAATTAAAGCACCAAAGGCAACTGTTAAGGCAGTTACAGATGCAACTGCAAATTTAAATGCTCCTGCTAATTTCCTTGCGGCGAAATCTAAAGATTTTAAGGCACGTTGTGATGCTTTGCTTTTCCTTATAAAATCACTATTGTCTAATATTAATTTTGTTGCTATACTAACTGCCACTATAATCTCCCATTACTTGCTTTATTGGCTAAATCTTTTAATTGATCTTCTATAAAATCAATCGTAGGTTCTGACATACCTTTAGGTGCTTGAGTACTAAAGCCTCCTGATGTTTTACCAGTACCTTTCTTAGGTGGATTAGGAAACATGCCTTGATCTAACACTCCTGCGTATGCATAATTTCCATTAATTACTTTTTTATTACCAGAGCTAGTTAACTTAGTATTATTTCTAGCGAAGCCACTGTCCCTAGGTGTGTTAGCCTTATATTCTGCTAGTGCTTCCTTAGGTAATGTATTTGTGATATACTTTGTTACACGATTAATCATTTGTGTGAACTTTTTATCATCTATTTTTATTGTAAATTTATCCATTATTTTTTTATATTATCGTATAATTCTTGTATTTCATCTTGTCTATAAGTACTATTTATATCACTAGTATCTTTAGCATTTGCTCTTGCTTTGAGTATATTTGTTATATTAAATATAAACAAATCTTGTGTGGTTGCTTTGCCTAATACTTGTGTAGGCAACATTCCGTACTTTTCTGCCATGGCATCTATTACTAAATACATGTCATTAGCTCTATTATCTAATGTATTAGGCTTTATTACTTTCCCAGCGAATCTGTAACTTTAACTACGGCAGCCATCATTAAATCCATGGGTAATACCATTTCATCACGCATAACTGGCATTCCATTTTCGTCTAATATTAGATCTTTAACGATTTCATATAATTTGCCTGGTTCTTTACTTTCAACACTTGCCATTTTTGTAAATGTTTCCATATCAAATCTGTCATGCACGTAGAATTCTAACTCTTCACCGTATTTTTCAACGATTTCTAAGTCATTTATTATAATTTTTGTTAATTGGGGTTTTGCCGCTAATTCTGATAATTTCATATCTTTCTCCTATAATTCTATATCTTTGTCGTCACTTAGACGACTCTTTAAATTGTGTATAGCACTACTTAC
>JGI24004J15324_10001015_pt1 | contig 11239 bp, 7 predicted proteins | sample LinPmetageLP32_FD_15324 | JGI IMG/M metagenome (IMG submission 15324)
GTGTTTTAAGAGTGTCCATTTATAACTCTTTTAGATTTTTTTTTTCTTCCCATAATTAATAAATGATCATCAGCATCTATTATCTTTAAACGAATTAATACTAATACACAGAGGGCAAAAAACTGATGATCCTCTTGACCAGTCTTCTTCTTCAATACATTTCTTCTTTTATAAAAACCTTCACAAAATCCCATACATATAGGAATCATAGAAGACATCTTTCGACCTTCTTTCATAGCATCCAAAATTAGCTGTTCCGCTTGCTTTTCATAATCTTTCATATTATATTTACCAAGTGGAAAACTACTCAAAAAGATATCATTCCAATATACATTAAGACTACCATCTTTACCCTGAATGATCATTATTACAATATATCCTGAAATATTATGGTAAGATATTCTTAAATATTATTGAGGAGGTGTTTTAGGGGGATTCAACATATTGGTTAAAACCTGAGAATTATCAGCAATTTGTTTTTGAATTTTATAAATGATGCAACAACTATCATCTACTCTTGAAGAAGTCCCATCAGCATCTACGATAGTTGTTTTTATGTTCTGAATTGTTCGGGGAATAGTATTTGTGAATATTGTTCCGTCCTCTGCTCCTGTATAAAAATCGCCATATCCTGCAGATTTATTTACGACCCCGACAACTCCTAAAGCATTATTACCTTCTCTACCTCCCATATACGTAGAACTAATTATATCAGATTTTACCAAATATATGGGGGACAACATCTTTCTAGGTAGATTGTCAGCAATGATAGATGTAGAAGATGTAGACTGAGCTATCACAGGATATCTCTGGTTTCCAGGCATCGCAAATGTTTGATTCGCAGGAAGAAATGAAGTGTTAATGGGTGACCCTGGGATTCCCTGTTCAACAGGCATTACCCATGTAGGATATAACGCCTTTGGAGTATTAAATATTTGAATATCATTAAAACCTTCTTTAACCCATAACTGAGTATCACTTGCTTTTATAAGAGCATTTGTAGTAGGTGTAGAAGTTGTGATCTTAGTATTATTAAAACGTGCCAGGCGATTTGTACTCGTCTGATGAAATTGATCGTATGTAAAACCGAGAAGTTCCCATAATGATTGTTTCCAATTTGCTTCATCGACTCCATAATCTTCAAAGAATATTCCGCCCATCGCATCCATTATACTGTATGGTGTCATGTTTTTATCAAACTCAGCAGTCGTCACCTTAGATCCACTTGTCCATGATACTATTTTAAACACATTATTGTAAGGTATAAAATTGGGAGAATAATTTAAACGGGATAACCTCTTATTTACTTTATATACGGGAGTTATACCGTCCGCCACATCACTTCCGTTATTTACAAAGTCAGAATCAGTCCCTATCAATTCAGAAGTATGAAGATCTAAAAACTGAAAACGAGATGAAAGACTATCAAAACCCAGTTGAGGCTTATTTGCTCCCATATAAATTTCATTAAACAAAGAAGCCCAATATCCACTCCCAGGAGGAGCGGGACCATAAGTATTCGTTTTTGTAAATAATCCATCTTGACCAGGATTCGGTTGCCAAGAATGGAAAACATTTGGAGTCCCCTTACCAACTGTAGGAATCGCCATATCCCCTTTACTTGCTCTCCAACTACCATTACCAGCAAAATCCACCAGAGAATTATCGTATAAACTTCCCCATAAACTACACAGACCATTCGTTAGAAGGATCGCAGATGTTCCATAAGCATTGAAATGTTTATCAAAACCAATACTTCTTTCTATAATTGCCTCGTCGTCATTAAACCATTCAAAAGGAATTGTTTTATCGTGAAACTGCTCTTCCACTGAGAAACCAACATAATCAATTAGTTTACCAGAAGAGTCAGGTATTTGATATTTCATCGCAAATCCATAGGTAAGTGAGTTGAATCGTGATACTGATAAACCTTCGCCCTCCCTGATATCTTTTCGTGCTTTATTATAATCAAAAAATATTGCCCCAGCACTATTCCCTTCTTCATAATATTTGTCGTGCCCAACACAGGCGTTACTAAAACGAACTGTTCCTGAACCAGGAGAAGCAGGGAATACACGAATCAATGAAGATATAAATATACGATAGTCTGCCCCTGATGTTTTCTTAGATGTCACCCAAGTATTAGAAGCATTGAAACCATTTCCGCCATTCCAACTTTCTCCATAAAGAATAGATCCCACTTCCACTAAATTATAGTCTGCCTGACTCACCAACAGATATTCTTTCTCTTTCAAGACACCCACACCTGTAACAGTAATCTCCTCATCTACCGTAGATGCTGAGTATCCATCATTCATCCATAAATATCTTACTTTATCCGGACTCATTATAGCTTCGTTTGCTACTCCCGCTAAACGTTGTTGAGATGCAGACATATTTGAATATTCAAATAGTTCAGGATATTTTTCTTCACTTTCCAATAAAGTTTTTAATCGTAATAAATTATCTTCAGTCCAAGGTATACCAGAGAAAATTAGTGAACGTGGTTGTGATCCCACAGACGCATTATTAGGATAATCCATCTCAAAATTAGTTACAAATGATCCATCAACAGTAGTCCATTCATATTGAGAATCATTATTACCGTCTTTATAAAAAGGAGATATATTTCTTCCCTCTTGCTGTATCTCAGGTCTCTTATATCCTATAGTGCTGTAACAAGAATCGTATAAATTCATCTGAGTAGCATTTGAAAATTGAAATTCCACTAGTGTTGCCGTCTGCTCGCTCGCTGAAGTCTCCCGATCCAATGTGACCCATGTGACACCGCCAGTATAGTCCCGAACTGATGTAACAATTGCTCCTTCAAGATTAGCCATCCCAGAAGGAGTAGTATTTGTCGCACACGCATTCACCGATGCTAAAGTCATCCCGGGAACTATAACCCCAGTGGTGAAATAATCTCCCGCACTTGTGAATTCAAACATGTTCTGCTGAGCATGCCACGTTAGTGACTGATTATGAAGGAATCCACTTGAATAAGTGTCCTTGAACCAATGATGAGCATACCAGAAAGAGTTGTATGCTGTAGAACAAGGAAACAATTGATTCGTAGGAGTCTCAGCAGTTAATTGTAATTGATTAGATGAATCTTGACCAATAGATTTAGTTGTTCCACAAGCACTTTCATCCCCATAAGCATATTTCTCAATTTTATTTACATTATTCATCTGATTTGTAAAAGAATCAGCAACATTCGCAGGACTGTTAAAACCATTTTTAATACTATAATTTACAGTTTTCTTAAACCACTTATAATCAGCCAGAGCAGGATCTCTATGTCCCATTAAAGACTCACACATAAGTTCTCCTCGTGGAGTATAGTTCGTGAAATTGCTTCTCACAAATAAAGTGTATCTATCTCCATCATTAATTATCTCATTACGATCACCATTGATAGATGCTGCGTCACTCTGATCATTAAAACCCCATCCAGATGCATTGCCCCCGTAACGAGTAGTGCTATAATCCCCACCATATCTATACGGGTTCACATTCACAACAGAACCGTTGCGTGAAGAGTTCCACATACTCCATGGTCTATGAGCATCGGGATAACCATTAACATCATCATAAGTACAAGATCTTGGTAATGATATATAATTATCCCCTTGATTACATTTGTAATATGAATGAGTTAAATTTATTTGATCATCTCTGATCTTATTTGTTTGTGAAGATGATATTGTATTCCAATGAAAGTTTCCAGACTTATCATCGACAACTAACGATGTAACGATAGTTCCAAGATTACTCCTCTCATTCAAAGTCTTATTTAAAACACAGTGTTCAGATTTATACCTTTGACCCACACCAGTATTGTTCGTTGCTTGTTTCCCTTTGATTTCTATTGTTGAAGATTCATTACCAATTTCAGAGATGTAAGCAGAATGAATAGATATCTTATCACCTATTCCTAACTTTATACCTGACCCAACCGAGTTCGTCCAAGCACTCGGATTTGAAGCATTACCAGCAAAACTCGCAAGATACTCTGGCGAACTCTTTCGGTTTGCTTCAATCAATATCGTATCTACATAAGAAGATTCCATTTTATTTATAGAACATATAAAAATATAAAAAGTTAAAAAATTATCATTTACAAAGTTATCTGTGATTTAAGCTAGGAAGGTTTCCATTACACCATCCTTGAGAGTAGCAACTCTTACAAGTTCCAAATATGATCTCAGAGTACAAGTAGAAGCACTTGCGTCTCCCTTAAGATTGAGAAGCCCGTCGTATCTCTGATACAATTCAATGCCTCTCTGATTAATACGTTCATTTCTATTTAGTTTATACGCCTGATAAAAGAATTTACCTACAAGTCCGCTAGTATCATTACTCTGTGAAACACCTTCATAGGAAGCAAGAGTCATTCCAGTTCCCTGATTAGCATACTCTTCACGAGTAACAAAAGGAACCATACCTTCTGCCTGAACAACGTTGTAAAACTGCTGAGCAGAGTTATCAACATCCACAGGATATAAGAAGTGATCATTGTATTTGACATTTGAAGTAAGACATCCATTAATAGCAGGAGTTAGATCGTAACCTTGAATACATGCCCTCGCATGATAATTATTTAGAACACTTAGATCATCCACCGTATCATCTGATAACATACTAATTACTTTAGTAACAAGACGACCAGCCCCTCCCACATTGATAATCTGAGTATTCGTATCTGTAGCATTTGCGTTCCCAGCACCCGCATCTATCTTGATAGATCGTTTTGCGAGTCTGTAATCCATGTAAGTAAAAGTCATATCAGCATTTTGTCTCGCATATTCTTCCATCATTTCCTGGGGGAAATACTGATAATCCGCAATTAGTTCGGTGGCAGTTGTATCAATTGGGAAAGAATGACCAGTAGAACCCGCATCTGCCCCACTAAGACAAAGTCGCTTTCCTGACGCTGGAGAGAAAAACAATTCAATTGTAACAGGTTCTTTCATCATAAATAGAGGGAGTTGATTTGTATATAAGAAGGGGAAAAGATCCTGAATTGATATAGCAAACTCAACGCCGTTTTCATCATCAGTTATAACATAGTCCTGAGCAAATAATACCCCAGCACCTCCGACATCCCTTTCAAGACTTCCACCGTTGTCAAGACCGATCTTAGGAGCAGCCTGAGTCATACAACCGTTTGCTCCCGAGTAGGATGCATTTGATCCATTGTATAAATAAGGTTTATGAGCAACACGACGACCAGATACGAATGCTTCTCTCTGTTTCTGATGTTCATTAGAAAGGAACATAGATTTGTATCCGATGTAGTGATTGAAATCATCAATTTCAGAAATTGTCTTAGTGCCGACGCGGAGAGCACATCGCTCAATTAAAGAGTGAATACCAATTCCAAGCGGAACGTATCCGTCGACAGATGATTTTTTCATTCGTAAAATAATTTTAGAATTAGAATGAAGGATACCTTTATTCTGTAACTGAAAGCGACAGAAGGTATCACTGTGAACAACCGGATCAAGAATATCCGTTTCTATATCAATCGCCGTGTTTGAAGGGATCTGTCCGATCTTTACTAGATCGGGAATAGTTGAAGTAGAAACAGGGGTATTGGAATCCTGAGTAGTCATAGCAGATTGATCGGAGGAAGTAGCGTAAGACATATTTTATTAAGTCTTATGTTTTTTTATAAAAAAATTTATTTTAAAAAATTTACTGTAGATTTATCTGATGACAGAAATACCGTTCCCTGAGAAAGCAATCGTCTGCTTAGAATGAACAAACAAGTAGAGTGCCTGAGGAGAATCAGTAACCATATCAGTAATCATATTGATACCGAAATTAACCGATGAAAAATCTACACCATTTCCAGATATTACATCATATGCGACTCCTAATCCTGCGGCACTGCCTCCGTCTGGAATATAATTAACAACAGCAGCTTCGCCCGAACGATATTTAGTGTTAATCGGAGAGACTTGAGTCCTGTGAATCTTTGAGAACTGCTGAATAGCATTCATATAATTCTGAGTAATCTGAGCATCAGCAAAAGTATTAGACACATTAACAGGAACGGTCGTATCACTCTGGATAGTATCAATATTATATTCTAATGGGAACCGTTCTCCCCCACGCGTGAAAAATAACTGCCGAATTTCAGCCGGAGTCTGATTGGTGTCCGAATTAACTGGAAATGCATTCGCAAGACCATTTGCCCCTCTGTTATTAATATTAGAAGCAGATACCATATTACCAAATACACCTAGGACTCTTGATAGACCCAGGTTGAAATTAATAATCGCATTCGTAGAGTTAAACGTCGTAAAGTATGAAGAGATGCTGTTGTATTCAAAAGTATTCGCAGGAGGAACACTTACAGAAGGATCGGGTGTCATTGCTTCAGCAACAAGCGATACACCTTTAAGTTCATAGAAAGCATCAAGTACATCTCCCGAAGTAGATTTACCGTCCGCATCAAACAGAACGTTTGAATCAGGTGAAAGTTGAATTTCGACTAACAATCCCCCAAGTCCTCCTGCTCCATTCGCCATTAGAGGGATCGGGTTACGTCCGTTGAACAGTCCGCAAGGAAGATTAATACAGAACGCATTACCCGTTCCACCATTACTCGCATTCGCCGGATTTGCGACAACTGTTCCCTTTTGATTCGCAAAGTTAGAACTGACTAGTGCCTGCTGAGCAAGATGACCAGATTGGTCATTCTCACTTGAAGTAACGGGAAGGTAGGATGACATGAAACGGGGGAAATTTCTAATTTCTTCTATGACCTGATGAGTCGCCTGAGATTTTATCGTAAGAGAATCAATGATACTGTATAATCCGAGCTGCTCGGACATACGAAGAGTTGATGATGCAGCAGGGACATCTTGAGCCTCGTTCGTATAAACAGCAAACTGTCCGCAGAAACGAACAGATCCACCATCTAGCATTCTGTCTTGTTCACCTATGATGAATTGTATAAGAGGATTACCATCTCTGTAAGAGATCTTTCCAGTAGAAGTGTGATTACTCGGTGTGATTTGAAGGTTTTGACGAGAAGACATATTTTATAATTAAATATATTTTATGTTAAAAAAAAAGTTTTTAAAAAAAGGTAAAAAGATATCTTTTAGACTTAGACTTCGAGGGCAATAGAATCACCACGAACAACAATGCGTCGGAGGTGTGCAACCCAGCAATTCCAAAGGTGAGGTTTAGTAGGACCAACAGACTCCTGGTATTCTACTTGTAAATTGAAGTCTTTACCTCTAGCATCATAGACTCCGTTAGAAAGACTTAATGCTCTGCCGATGAAAAAGTTTTCCTGACATTTTTGAAATGATAGCGGATCGATATTCGCCTGATGAAGTGCTTTTTCCTGTTCTACAAAATTCTGCTGATTGAGAAGGAAATCATCACCAGTATTTACAGAGATGCGATTAAGAGGCACCTTTCTGTTAGGATTGAGCTTCCCATCGTAAATAAACTGATACTGAGATACTTTATCAGCAATACCAACAAGACCAGGACGAGTAGAATAATTCTGAGCATATGCAGCAGTGCCGCAATCCCCAGACAGTTCATTCACCTTGTATTGACCGGACGCAGAAATAACTTCTTTTGCTGTGTATACAGATGCGTCCGTTGGGATCGCAAGAATACTCTTACACCGAGAATTACCAATGGGTAGACGGATATTTACAACACGATCTTCTCTGAGCTGAGAATATTTGTAATTAGTGTATGAAAGGAAATCGTAATTCATCGCACCTCCCGCCTGTAACATAGAGTTCATTTTAGAAACATATGTAGGAGGCATCTCAACTTGCTGAACAATTAATTCAACGTTATCAACAGAGCAAGTCGGATTATAATTCGTCTGAGATTCTACTCCCATACTACAGACCGCCCAATCGCTATCTATCGCATTAATATTCAGAGCAGCAGCACCTCCCGTAACATCGGATCCCGAAGTAAAATTATTTACTGTGTCTGCGAAAAAGATCTTTACAGATCCTAACCAAGGCTCAGCGAGTCCACCTGGCGTTTGTGCCGTTGTTGTAGAACTATTATCTCCAGATGTATCAAACTGAATATCAGTAATCGTGACTGTAAGTGATGCGGTTGATGAAGCGTTAGTTCCTACTTGACGAGAATCATATGGATTCGCTAGATCAGCATCTTCTTCAGGATTTATAAAGAAAATTTGATCGCCTACCGTGAAAGGACACGCTTCTAGGGATGTCATACCATTGATACGGGATAAGTGAAAGAACGAAGCATTAGTGGCGCGTGTCCACTTGTCTGGTGCTGTCTGAGAACCGTTAAGAGATCCGAAGTAAGGATTCTGTGTAATGCGGTTCGTACTAAGAGTATTCGTAAGTTGTCTGAAAACTCTGTTTTGTGATTCGAGAATTATTTCAATGCGGAGTCCCTCAGTCATAGTAAGTGGAAAGATTCGATCATTTTGGAAAATTCCTGTTGGGAGTGTGAGAAGTGCTTTAACCGTCTGATAATCGCCATCAACAACCGTAGAAGCATTCCCGGTAGATGACCCTTTCGTGAAGTAAGGATTAGAATCAACATTGTAGCATCCTCCTTCAAGAGTTCCGTTGTTAGGAGCAGCGACGTTTGAAGCTAAAACAGTTCCTTCAGTCATAGCACGTTTCTTCTTAAGATTGTCATTTGTCTCATAATCATACTTTAAAGCACTTAGAACATTTACGTTCTGTAATTCCTCAAGCAAAATGTTTTGAGCTCCTCCCGAACTAATTCGAATATCCCTGATTAATACATTTGCACCTAGATCAGGATCAAGCATAAGAGCAGGATTCTTAGTAGCACCAGCGGGAGTCTGAACTCGCACATCCATTCTGAGATATGTTTCACTCGGCATCATGAATCCAGTAGAAGCAGGGATTACAAAATTAACCTGTTGACCCAGTTCATAACTGAGTCCATTTTCAGCTTGGATTGAAACTTTCTTTTGAGAAATAGGGATTTTATCATCGGCAACGAAAAATGATTGTGTCGGCATGTTTGTTTATAATACTTCAATATAAAAAGTTATATGAGAAAAAAATAATTTTAAAACGTTCCTGAAGACTGTGTAATTTGAGCCTGATGCTGTCCAGCAGATCCAATTAATCCAGCAGTCTGCATCGTGTTAATTGCTTGAGCAGTTTTTTCAGGACCAATATTTTTTAAATCCGTCGCCTGATTCTTTGGAGCATTATCTATAGCGGTCTGATCATTAGTAACCGTTTTATTATCTTCTTTAGCAGAATCAACTGTATCCGCAACAGCACCAACAGCATTCACAGCCTGTCCTATCGGTTCTAAGACTGGAATAAAAGAGCCTAAAATATCTAAGCCAGTTCCAACAACTCCCGCCACTTGTGATACGTCTTTCCATCCATCTAATTTACCATCTTTATTCCTAGCAAGACCATTCTTAAAAAGACTGTATGAATTTACTACTCCTTCAACATCACTCGCAAGACCTAATACTTTCCCACCAGTTTTAGCGAGTCCACTCGCCCTATCAACAGCTCCGAGTACTTTTCCTGAGAGTTCATCCGTAGCAGTAGATGCCTTCGGTCCTATTTTCGCAGCAAGATCTTCCGTAGCAGCAGGAGGGGGTTTATCTGGTATTGCGGGAGTATTTGCTTCCGCCGCCGCTGGAGTTGTAGAATTATCTCTATCTAGAAATACTGCTCCAGGAGTTTCATCCGTTTCATTAATAGGTGTTAATCCTCCTCGTTGCTGTCCCTGAAGTTGGTCTAATCGGGAAAGTCTTGACTGAGGTGCTGTTGCTCCAGCAGCATCCGATTCTGCTAATTGAGATACGGTTTGCCTCTGTGAATCTGCTGCCGATGCTGGTGATACGTCATCACTAGGACCCGCTGGTGCTCCAGGACGATTTGGATCTGACTGAACCCTCTCGGTTTCTGCTCTATCTTTTTCATCCTGAGTCTGTGGTCGCGTCGTGCCACCGGGTCCTGCGATTGACCCGTCGGGCTGAGGACCAGAGTCTGGAATAACCTTCTCTTTCCCGGGAGCACCCCCGCCTTGTTTAGCGGTAGCAGGAGCGTCTGATTCACTATTATGACCTGTCACGTAATCAAGTGCTTGACTTAAATATGTTCCTCCTTCTTGTGATCTCGCTAAATTTCTTTGTGACTTAATAAAGTTTCTTGTTCCCGCGAAATATGCGTCGTCTCCTAATGCTTGGCCAGATGCTTTAAAATCTCTCACTGCTTTTGCCGTCTCACTTACCTGAGGAAGTTTTCCAGCAAGTCCTATTGATGCGACTGTATCAAGTCCTTCATGAATTAATTTGTCTTGAGATTGTGTTCCTGCATCTTTACTTTTCTGATTTTTTAAATTTAAATCACGAGTCTTGTAAAAGTCATCTATACCTTGACGAGCAGTTCTAACATTCTCGTTATATGCTGAGTTATCCCTTGTTAAGGAAGTGCCTTGAGATCGTGCTGAATTCAAATTATATAAGTCCATATTTATACTTCATCAACATTTTCTTCTAAATCAACTTTTTTTAAATCTTCTTTGTATTTAATCGCTTCCTTTAATGTCTTAAAAGATTTACCACTTTCTCCTGTTTTACGATATCTATAAGTGTTTCCAGTTTTTTCTATATATTTTTCTTGAGTATTACTATCACTACGAACTTTCACATCGGGTTGATTCATATTACATTTGTGACAACATATACCTCTAAATTTTCCTGTGTTGTGGTCGTGATCCATACATTTTCGATTTAATCCCCTATGACCCCCTACTAATACTACGTTACAATACTCGCATTCTGTTGTATCTAACCATCGTTGATGAATAGATTCATAATCATCTTCTATTAATCCTTTTCTTTTCCATCGTAAAATTCTTTGACTTTTCTTATACATTTCAGGATCTTTATATGGCATCTTCTGCTACTGGGGTTTCTAAATCAACTTCTTTCAAATTTTGTTCTCCCATATGAGATTCTCCCACTGCGATTAATGTATCAAAGTTCTTATACATCTCAGGAGGATTTGCCTGAAGATTCATATGAATAAAATTATAACGATCAGGAGTAGCAGATTTATATAAAGATATCCATTGTTCGGGACCACCAAATAAATCGCCGTACTCTTCTGCTACTTTAAGAAGTTCTTTGCGATTTGGAAATGGTGAACCGATGATAACGTTCGTAGCATTCTGACGAATTATAGGACTTACAGCACGAAAA
>JGI24004J15324_10001017_pt1 | contig 11226 bp, 9 predicted proteins | sample LinPmetageLP32_FD_15324 | JGI IMG/M metagenome (IMG submission 15324)
CTTGCGGACGTTTCACAAAAGCAATTGGCTACTGGATTAAAAACGTTGGCCCGCACGCAGCTTGAAGCCGCTGATGGTGTGGCTACTTATGCAGACGCTTATAACAAGCTGGGAATAAACGTTAAAAATTCTGATGGCACTATTAAACAAAGCGATCAACTGTTGGGCGAAATTGCTGATACGTTTGCGACTTTGCCTGACGGGCCAGAAAAAACAGCTATTGCTTTAGACATTTTTGGCAAGTCTGGCGCTGACATGATTACCATGCTCAACGGCGGCAAAGCAGCACTTGAAGAATTTAATTATCAGTTAAGTGACAGATTTGCTCAAAATGCAGAATATTACAACGACCAAGTTACCAAGCTTGGGTTTAAATTTGAAGGCTTTAGAATGCAATTAGCAGATGCTTTGCTCCCTGCCTTGAATGCGATAACAGAAGTGTTTGCCGATCTGTTTGCTAGTGGGCAAGATTTTACGCCGTTGTTTAAAATAATTGAAGGTGGGGTCAGAGGGGTGTCTTCAGTTGTGCTTGGATTAGTACAATCAATGAAATTTTTCATAAGGGTTATTCGTGATTTAGTTAATATTGCAACGCTGGTAGGCCAGCGCAAATTTGGAGAAGCGTTTGACGTTGCAAAGACTGGATTGGCTGATACAGGCGCTCAATTTTTTACTGATTTAAAGGCTCAACAAAAAGTTTTATTTGGTACTTCCGAAGCTCCAGATGGATACGGCAGAAGGACTGGAGGACTTTTGCTGTCAAATAATAACGATAAAAGCACAAGTAGTAATAAAAAACAACAAAAGCAACAAGTGCAAGCTTCAGACGCACTGCTTGAACTAACAAAACAAATTAATTTAGAAAAAATTAAAGGCAACGAATTTACCTTGGCAAATCTAGAATATGACAAAACGATATTAAAGATTCAAGAAGATGGGTTAACAGGCAACAACAAAGAAATTGCTTTGTTAAACGCACAATCAAAGCTTAACGAAAACAAGTTAAAACTTCTTAGTGGATCAGTTGATAAAACAAAAGAGTTAAACAAAGAAACCGAAAAAACTAACGGTCTTTTTGAGTCAATTAAAAGCACTGTTGCAACAGGGCTTGCCAACGCTATTGAAGGTTTAATTGATGGCACAAAGTCATTAAGCGAATCTTTGTCTGGCGTATTGAGGCAAATTGCCTCTTTGTTCTTGCAGGCTGGAACAAGCTCTTTGGTTGGGTCAATCTTTCCTTCAGCTAATGGCAACGTATTTGCTCAGAACGGAATTGTTCCTTATGCCAAAGGCGGCTACATAGGTCGCCCAACAATGGCGTTAATGGGTGAGGCAGGCCCTGAAGCCGTGTTACCTTTGCGTCGTGGAGCTAACGGCAAACTTGGCGTCGAATCTTCTAGTGGTGGCGTTGGTAACGTAGTAGTTAATGTTGATGCTTCTGGATCTAACGCGCAAGGCGATCAGCCAACCGCTAAGGCTCTTGGCTCGGCAATTGGTGCAGCTGTGCAAGCTGAACTTGTTAAACAAAAACGCCCAGGAGGACTGTTGAGCTAATGGCTACTTTTCCTAATATTGCCCCAGATTATGGGGCATCAAAAAAAGCACAACCAAACGTTCGATCAATTCAATTTGGATCGGGGTATTCGCAACGAGCAACTTTTGGTATTAACCAGGATCCAAAGGTTTGGAGTTTATCTTGGCAAAACAGAACAGCAACTGACACCAACACGATTGAAGATTTTTTAGAGGCTCGCAAAGGCGTTGAGTCATTTAGTTGGTCTCCACCAGACGAGACAACTACTTACAAATGGGTTTGCCAAGATTGGACAAAAACAATGCCATATTCAAATTTGTTTAATATTACGGCTACTTTCGTTCAGGTGTTTGAAACCTAATGGCTTATCCCTACTCTCTGCATAAGTGGAAACCTTCACCCCACTTTTACAAGGTTGGCGATGTTGTTCGCGCTAACCCCGCAAAAAACAACACGCTTGGGTTTAAGTGCATTGTTCGTGGAACATCAGATACTCTCGATACTTATGCCACATTTCCTAATCAAGAGCCATCGTTCCCGTTCAAGATTACGCAAACGCTAGAAGATGGTGACGTAACTTGGGAGGCGTTTGAACCGTTAGCTGAAGAACTGCTTCGTTTAGCACCAACAGCAATTATTGATCTTTTTGAAGTTGTTTTGACTACAAGAGTTAACGGTGTTAATGATACGTTAAGGTATCATGCGGGCAAAAATGGATTGACTGAAGCCATTAAATTTGGGGGGAAAGACTACCCTGCTGTGCCGGTAGAAGTAGATGGATTTGAGTTTTCTTCTAACGGCGTCTTGCCTCGCCCAACCTTAAAAGTTGCTAACGTCAATAACGCTATTACATCATTGCTCCTTTTGTACAATCCTTTAGGAGCTAAAGTAAGAAGAATACGAACATTNGCCAAATTTATAGATACAACTAATTTCAACCAACAGGTGCCGTTCGCCCAAGAAGCTGATATTGATAATTTGTTGGTAGATGATGCAAACAACCCGCTATGCATGGAAACTTTTAACGACACTTCTGACGCTGACGCAAAAATTGTCGAGACTTGGTACATTGACCGCGTTGCAAGCGAGAATCAACAATTTGTTGAGTTTGAAATGTCTCCCAAGCTTGATTTAGTCAATTTAGGGCTGCCTCGGCGGACAATCGAAGAGTTTTGTCCATGGAAGTACCGGGGGAGTAGGTGTGGATACAAGGGTGCCCAATGCTTCTCGATTAACGATTCGCCCTTGGCGAACTCAGATAAAATATTTGATGATAACGGTGCAGTGACAAACGATATTTGTGGCAAACGTTTGTCAAGCTGCCAAGCAAGATTTAGGGCTGACTGTTTGTCTGACAGCGAAAGTCTTCCTTTTGGTGGGTTTTTTGGAGCAAGACTTCAGGTTTAATGCAAGAAAGCACGCCAGGGCTTCCTGTCCTCATGAATCCTGTGGGTTGGTTGTCAATGGGCGTTATTTCCCTTGCCGAAACATTGCGTTAGATCCCGCTACAAATTTTGCGATCAATCCTGCTGACTATGCTCGTGCAATGTTTGCTGGCACGATTGAAGCTGTAGTTCATTCGCACCCGCAAGGCACACCAGTCAGCGAGCATGATCGTAAAGCCTGTACGCAAACCAAGATTCCTTGGTACGTTTATTCTGTGCCAGATGATCAATGGTTAACTATCAAGCCTTGTTAGGCTGTCAGTGGGAGTACGGCAAAACTGATTGCTACTCTTTGCTTCGCGAGTATTACGGGTTACTTGAAATTGACTTGCCGGATTTCCCGCGCCCTGAGTCGTTGGAGCGTACAGACAGCATATTTTTCAAGCATGCGCAGGCCATTGGTTTTAAGCCGGTACTTTTTGATGAACGGTCTGAGCATGACGTTCTAATCATGCGGCTTGGTACAAAAAATCCAATGCACGCAGCGATTCATGTCGGAAACGATAAAATTTTGCACCAACGAATGGGTAGCGTCAGTGCTTTGGAGCCTTTAGGGCGTTACTATAGGCAAAGCGTTGCGGCAGTTTTTCGCCATGCAGCTAGTTCTGTTGGCGGGTGAGCTAGGCGAGAAATATGGCCAGCAGCACGAGTATTACAACCTTCAGACGCCTGCTGATGCAATTAAATTGCTTTGCATTAACTATCCAGCGTTAAAGGCCGAGCTGTTTGAAGCGCACAAAAACGGCGTTGGATACAAAGTGATCCAGGGTGGTGCGGCAATGGGGTATGACGAGCTGCAGTTACCGTTTGGCAGTAAGCCGTTGCTTGTGGTGCCTGTAATTACAGGTTCTGGCGGCGGGTCTACAACGCAGATTTTGCTTGGTGTTGGTCTGGTTGCGGCTTCGTTCTTGCTTCCGGGCGCCGGGATGTTTGGAGCGGGGGCTGGGCTAGCAGCATTTTCGGGGGTTAGTGCCGCTGTCGGCACATCATTAAGTGCAGTCGGCGCAAGCTTGATTCTTTCTGGGACGGCAAGTCTTATCTCGCCACAGCCGCAGCTTCCTACTGCTGGCACTAACAGGATTAAAGGCAATGGAACTAACGTCAGGGGTGCAGGGCCAACAGGAGTAACTAGAGGCGCTTCAGGTATTGAGTCGTATGCGTTTACTGGGCCTGCCAACACAGTCGGTACAGGCGTAACATTGCCCGTTATCTATGGGAGGGTAATTACTGGAAGCCATTTATTGGCGGCTAATTTGGAGATTTCAGACGATTCCGACCCTTTGATGTCATCTACGCGAAGACCACGTGTTGGGACGGCGACAATCAATGGGGAACAACTTAGAAGAAAACTTGAGTCATTGGGGGGATTGGACACTAAGAGAGAGGTAGTAGTGATAAAGTCAAATAATTCGGACAAAAAAATAAAAATTGAAAAGACCTTTGGCGATCTTACTGCCGACGAACGGCTGGAGGAAGGGTCGGTAATTAAGCACGGTGGATTAGATTATAAGTCTGGCCTTAGTAAAAGAAAAAATATAGATGTACTTTTTGAAGTTTTTAGAGGGTTGTATCAAAATGTCGGGGCAGTAGGAACTACTAAAGTCGACGGTTTTATTACTTATGAAATGACGTTGACTGTTACTCGCGATGAAAAGGACGGTGGCGACGTTGTCGTCGCAACGGCCCGCGCTACTGTTCAGGCATTGACTGTTGAAACGCAAAACTTTACCTATGGCCACAGAATGCAGATACCACAAGTGAAAAAAGGGAAAGAGGTTGAGCTTTCCGTTGAGATCATTGATGTAGACGCTCATGAAGGAGCAAAACTTAAAGTTCAGGCTTATGGTTACAGTCTTCTCGATACGAGCCCTTAAACACAATGGCACTTAATTCAAAGACCAATCTCAAAATCATAGATGCAATTTGCGAAGGCCCTATTGAAGGGCTTGTCGATCATAGAAAAAGCGTATTTTTGAATGAAAATATAGTAACAGGGTCGCAAAACGATCACGCAGTTTATTTTACAACAAGAAACGGGGGCCAAAATCAAAGGCGCTTTGATGAAAGCTCTTTATTAAGTGATGCTCAGACTACAATTATCGATGTAAACGAACAAGTTGGCAGCAACTATAGCGAAAAACTTGACGTTAATAATTTTGTTGTTAGCCGTGACTATGGCAAAGGTCAGGTCATGCGATCAGTTACAGATACTGAGGCTGATTTTGTTCGGCTTGTTTTTACAGTGCCAAAGCTTCATTGTGCCGCGATGGAGGGTTTAGCCCGAGGTCAGCTATTTTACGCTCAAATTAAACTGGCAATTCACATTGCAGGATCTGGCGGTGCGTTCGTAAGGCAAACTCTTAGAGCAGAAGGCCAGGCAGTTAAAGATACAATCAAAGGAATATCTACATCACAATATCAATTTATTACCCACCGTTTGAGCTTCTTAATGCTCAGGGGCTTAGGAAAGGCCCTTACAAGATTCGAGTCAAAAAGGTTGAATTTCAGAACCCTGAAGACGCTTTTGAGNTTAAGATTACAGACTTTAAAGACTTAGACNATNAAACGCCTTTAGCAAATAGCCGAGCTGACACTATTGTTTGGAATAGCATTATTGTCGGCAAATACATAAAAACAAATTACCCTCTTACGGCCCTAGCTCATTTAAGCATCGATTCAGAAGAGTTTAATACTTTACCCGCAAGAGCTTATGACGTAAAAGGTTTAAAAGTAAAAATTCCATCTAATTCGTGTGTTGAAAAGAGATGGCAGCCTTGTCTTTCCGGCTGGCATTGCGTTTGATGGCAGTTTGACCGAAAACAGGCATTGGACCACTTGCCCTGTTTGTTGCTTCTATGACTTGTTAACAAATACTCGTTATGGCGCAGGTGATTTTATTGAACAAAGCAACCTTAACTGGGTTGATTTAATTGAGATCTCTAAATATTGCAATGAAAAAGTTGACACGCCAGACGGACCCGAGCCAAGGTTTGCAATTAACACTGTGCTTGGTTCGCAGGCTGACGCTTACAGCGTCTTGCAAGACATGGCAAGCATCTTTCGTGGGATGCTTTTTTGGAAAGCCGACAACGTACAAATTGCGGCTGATCACGGGAATCTAGGAGGAGTTAACGCGACCCCATTGGCAGCAATTCATGTTTTTAGCAATTCAAATGTTGTTGACGGCAGCTTCGCCTACAGCGGCTCCTCTTTGAAAACCAGAAATACTAGGGTGCGCATTCGATACAACGACCCTGATAACTTCTACAAACCCAATTTTATTATTATTGAAGATAGAGGCTTGATCGAAAAGTATGGAATACAAGAAAAAAGTGTTGTTGCATTTGGCTGCACTTCAAAGCATCAAGCCCAGCGTTTGGGGCGTTGGATTATGTTGTCAGAAAAAGTTCATGACGACACTGTGACTTTTTCTGTCGGCCTTGAAGGTTTAAATGTATTGCCGGGTCAGATTTTTGAAGTGTCAGACGAAATGCGTTTAGGATCTCGCTTAGCTGGTCGTATTAGGGGAGCTACGCAAACAAAAGTCCGAATAGATCAGACCGTAGTGTTGCCGACTGGTGCTAATAAAAAAATTAGCGTTGTCATGAAGGATGGAACAGTCGAAACGCAAAGCATTGCCAGTGCTACTGGGAAGGAAATTACACTTAACTCTAGGTTTACGCAAGCGCCGCCCGATAACGCTGTTTATTCAATTACAAGCAATGCAGCAGTTGTAAGAAAGTATCGGTGCCTTTCTGTGAGTGAAGGGGACGCTGGCGTTTATGGAGTCACAGGTGTTCGTCATGTTGATGATATATACCGTGTTATTGAGGACGAAAACTCAAGTTTGGTGCTGCCTCCGCCATTCTTTTACGGAGAAAAACCAGCCCGTGTTCAAGACGCAAAGATTACGTTCCGGCAAATCGATGTTGGTCGAAACACAACAAACCGGGCAACTGTTTCGTGGAGCAGGGGATTAACAAGGCCAGTTGAAGATTTTAAAATTAAATGGAAAGTGGGCCTAGGCGGCAACTGGACTGTTGTTTACACAAACAACTCGTCTATTGATATAAATACAAATTTAATACCCGGCAAGATTTTGTATGCGCAGATTACGGCTAGAGGGTTTGAGCCAGACCGTCAATTGTCTCAACCCAGAGACATTAAACGTGAAATTCCGGTCGGGGGTACAGTTGATGGCACAGACGGCACGCCTAACGTGCTTCTGCCTCCTGACCCAGAAGGCGTAGCAATTGAAGTTGTTGGGGCAGACCAAAGCTCTTTGCGTTGGTCATCCATTGCTAATGGGCAAAAAATTGACAATTTTAAAGCTGTAATTAGGCACGCATCTCAATTCAACAGGCCTTGGCCAAACACCAACTTGTTAAAAGAAGTAGAAGCAAGAACTAGCTCCACTTTCTTGCCCCTGCTTAATGGAGAATACCAGCTTAAATTTGAGAATGATCAGGGGCTTCGCAGCCAAAATGCGGCCCGAGTTACAGTTACTTTGCCTGACGCGATTCCCAGGCTTAACCATGAAGTTGTTAGGGAAGATTCATCTCCTGGCGAGTTCAACGGAGATAAATTTAATGTTGCATATAACGACTTATATGATGGCTTAATATTAGACGGAGACGCTTCTTTTGATAACATCCTCAATTTGGACGCATTTACAGAGAATATTGACTCGCAATTTGGTACTCAATTTGCCAGTGGGACGTATTTCTTCAACAACATTATTGATCTTGGCGCAAAATTTAGCGTGCGGATGCAGCGCGTGCTGACAACTCGGGGCCTTTACCTTAGTAGCCTTATTGACAGTCGTTCTGTCGATATTGACACATGGGCTGATTTTGATGGGGATCTTCCTGATGACACAAGCGTTGAGGTTTATTTTAGAAAGTCAGATTTTGCCGCTTCAGAAGTTCTCGGGAATCCTTTTGATATTATTTTTGAGGATGGCGACAAAATTGACCTTGAAGGAGATACCGTTACTTTTGCAGTAACTGTTGTCAGCTCTGGTGGAAACAAGTACCGGATAAACGGCTCTAGTTCTAACAACGAAACATTAACTTTGACGGAAGGCAACACTTACATATTTGATCAATCAAACGCAAGTAATTCTGGGCACCCGTTAAGAATCAGTACAACTAGCAATGGAACGCATGGAGGCGGGTCTCAGTACACCGTAGGCGTAACAACGGTCGGAACGCCTGGCTTAACAGGTTCTTATACAAAAATAAATTTAGCGGCTGGAGCGCCAACCCTTTACTACTACTGCTCTGCTCATTCAGGAATGGGAGGGCAATTAAATACAAATACTGGTGCTTCTACTTCGCATCTGCGGCAAAATTCAGATCTTGCTTTTGAGGATTGGATCCCTCTTGAAAACAATTCTTATGTAGGCCGATCGTTTCAATTCAAGGCTGAGCTTTCAACAAAGCACATCGATCAAACACCAATTGTTGACGAGCTAGGAGTAACGTTGCAATTTGAGCGACGAAGTGAAAACAGCGGCACGATTAGCTCTGGCACTGGAACCTCTGGGACGGCTGTAGTTTTTGAAGATGCGTTTTACACAGATGGCAACACCAAAGTAACTGTTGGAATTACGGCTTTTAACCTGAGCGACGGGGATTACTACGTGATGTCAGAGCCTACTGGGACTGGGTTTACGATCACGTTTAAAAACGGCAGTTCTGTCATCAACAGATCTTTTCAGTACAGTGCAATAGGATATGGAACACAACAGTCTTAACGCATAATCATGGCTCAAGCAGATGGGGTTGTAGCAAATGCCAGTGGTGCTGCTGTAAGGACTGACCTTAATGGTCAGCTTGCGGCAGTTTTCACCAATCACAGCGGGTCAACTCAGCCAAGCACTATTTTTGACCACATGTGGTGGTACGACGAAAGTGCAAAAATTTTAAAATTTAGGAATGACGCTGATACTGGTTGGGTAAATGTTCTTAAATTCAGCACTGGAGCTGAAGGGGCTTCTGCCATGCCAAACGGCACAGTTTCTGCGCCGGCATTGTTTTTCAGCTCTAATGATGATGTAGGACTTTTTTACGATAGTACCTATGGGTCACTTTCTTTTGCTCGTGACGGTGTCAAACAATCTGTTTTTGGAAGAACCTTAGAAGGGCAGACCAATGCAATTGCTTTTGGCCCTTGCGCAAGTCAGACGACAACGGTAAACCCAAGCAATGGCACCAACTCAAACAAGGCTACCGTTAAAGGATTATCAATCCAAGATGACGGCCCATTGCATATTGGCACTGCAGATGGTGAGCGCCCGTTGACTCTTAATAAGATGGGCAGCTATGGCTCAAACGATGCAAATACACAAGGCAATTTTTTAAACTTTAATACGAATGGAACATACAGAGGAGGCATTGTATGGAATGGTAGTGCAGTCTCTATTACAACAACTTCCGATTATCGACTAAAAGAAAACATTAGTTCTTTGACCGGGGCAATTGACAGGCTAAAACTAGCAAAACCAGTTAGGTTCAATTACATATCAGACGAACGCAACCAAGAACAAGACGGCTTTTTGGCCCATGAGGTTGGCGAAATTGTGCCCGAAATGCTGTATGGGTCTGGGAAAGACGCAGTAGACAGTAGCGGCAACATTGAGCAACAATCTATCAACATGCAAGGTTTAGTCCCTCTTTTAACAGCAGCCTTGCAAGAATCAATTGCTAAGATCGAAGCCCTTGAAGCCCGTGTTGCAGCTCTGGAGGCAAACTAATGGCTGATCGGAAAATTTCTCAACTTGTGCAGTTGCTAANTCCAAATGCAACAGATGAATTTGTCATTGTAGATAGCAGCGAAGCCGTTAATGCTAACAAGAATAAAAGATTGCTATTTAGTACGTTGCACAAAGCTGTCCCTGACGGGACAGAAGCGGCACCTGCAATTAGCTTTTTGTCTGATAGCAGTGTTTCAGGCTTTTACCGTTCTGCGGCTAACGAAATTGCCGTCACTGCAAACAGCAGTTTTATCGGCAAATTTACAACTGCTGGCTTTCAATTAGGTACTGGGACGGCTGCAGCGCAGTTGCATCTATTTAGCGCAGACACGACAGATCAAGTCATTATTGAAAACAATGATGCAGGTCTTGATACTGCGCCAGACGTTGTGCTGTACCGCAATTCAGTGTCACCTGCTGCTAGCGACAATATTGGAAATCTTGAATTTCGAGGGCAAAACAGTAATAGCGAAAGTTTTGCGTATGCCCAAATCTCAGCTCAAATTGTAGACATCACTGATGGCAGTGAAGAGGGTTTACTGCATTTAATGTCTGCAGCGGCCGGGACGACTGCGGCGCGTATTACGGTAAAAAGTAACAAAGTAGGGATTAACGAACCTAATCCTCAGCATCCGCTTCATATTTCGGAATCAATTGAAAATACTGGCCTATTTATTGAATCTACTGAGGCTGTTTCCGTAAGTGCTGCAGACATAACTTTGTATCACAGCCGTGGTGATGCAGTTGCCGGGCAGGATGACGATGTTCTTAGTTCTTTAATTGTCAAAGGAAACAATGACGCTTCCACTCCTGAGCAAATTGTTTTTGGATCAATAGGAGTTTCAATTATTGACGCTAGTGACACGACAGAAGACGGCAAGATTGACCTAAAGGTTCAGTCTGCTGGGACGTTGACGAGTATGGCTGCAATTACAGCAGCCAATGTGACGTTAGGGAGTCGTCCGATTTTGCCGACGCATACGCCTGCTTCTGCATCTGCTGCTGGTACAGCTGGCGAAATTGCTTGGGATGCCGCCTACATTTACGTTTGCACGGCTACCAATACTTGGAAACGGGTTGCGATTTCAACTTGGTCCTGATGCCAGTAATATCAGGGGAAAGCTAAGGGGTCATGTCAAATACCAAGATTTCCGATCTGACTGAGCTGGTATCTGTTCAGACTTCGGACTTTGTGCCGATTGTTGACACGCTCAACGATCAAACCAAAAAGGTTACGGTTGCCAATATTATGGCCACTGGACTGGCAGATACTGGTGTAACTGCCGGAAGCTATACGTTAAGCAGTATTACTGTTGACGTTAAAGGCCGAGTAACAGCAGCAGCAAACGGAACTGCTGCAGACACCGACAAGATTGTTGAAGGCAATAGCGAGGCTGAAGTTGTTGACACTGGGACTGATGGTCACTTCAAGGTTACGACTGAAGGCACAGAACGAGTCCGAGTTGGTCCTGCAGGTCAGGTTGGCATTG
>JGI24004J15324_10001020_pt1 | contig 11209 bp, 14 predicted proteins | sample LinPmetageLP32_FD_15324 | JGI IMG/M metagenome (IMG submission 15324)
TTGGTATACACAAGGGACTTAAAAGGTCTGAATCTTGTATAGTAGTCACGAGTTTTTCTCCTAACTTATTCAAATATATCAACAATTTAGTTGACATTATATCCGTTGGTACATTTCTTATAAATCGTAACGGCGTGACCATGTCGTGACCGCAACCACTCACCAACACAAAACGAAATCATGGATCAGCTAGAGTTAAACCTAGAGATGCAACAGTCGGGCATCGCCCGTTACCGCCGTAAGGTGGAGTCTGCAAAGCGTCGTGAAAAGGAATCCGAATCGCCTTATGGTCAGCGTTTACGTGGTACGTTACCGCAAGTCATCGACGAATTAAAGAACCGCATCAAGTACCACAAGAAGAATTCTTCAGCCGTACCAAAATGGTTACCGCTTATATGGGACATCAAACCCGAAGTCGTCAGCTTGATCGCGATGAAGACAGTCTTAGACGGCATCTGCCGTAAGCATCCTTTGATTAACACAGCGATCCGAGTCGCCACGAACATCGAAGATGAAGCACGGTACATGCGTCTCAAAGAAGAGTATCCTGACGTGTTTAAGTTTGCTAAGAAGGACGTTGAGAAGTGGAGTGATCGAACGTACCGACGAGTACGAGAAGCGTTCCTAAGACACGAACAAGGCGAATCTAAGAAAGGGACTATCGAACCTTGGAAGGTCTGGACGCGTAAGGAAAAGGTATCGATGGGTACGTGGTTGCTCGAACTCATACGCACGACCACACAACTCCTTACCTTTGTTATGCTTGGACAGAAAGCTAAGACGCGATGGTTCGTCACAGCAAGCGACGATTTATTCCAATGGATAGCGGACTACAATCAGAACCAAGAATTATTACAGCCGTTATGGTTACCTATGGTGGAAACACCCGCACCTTGGAAGGGGTTATGGCAAGGCGGATATAAGGATGTTGACCTTCAACCACTTACGTTTATCAAGTCGAACGACATGGACTATATGCGTGAGCTTGACACGTCAAAATTTCAACCAGTAATCGACGCTGTTAACCACGTACAAGAGACGCCTTGGACGGTCAATGATAAGGTATTGAAGATCGCACGATGGGCATGGGATCAACGACCGAGAGATCGGNGAGATGTGCCGTCGTACTGACTACGAGTTACCACCGTTTGATCCGACAGCCGAAGGCGATCCAGACCGTAAGCGTGAACTAGGACGTAAGAGCGGGGTGCTTAGAAGTTTAAACATATCGTTACGCAGTCAACGCTTACAGATTATAAAGACCTTGTGGTTGGGTGATAAGTATGCGGGTAAACACTTTTACTTCCCTCATCAGATCGACTTTCGTGGACGTATGTATCCGATACCTTACTACCTGAGTCCTCAAGGTACTGACTTAGCGAAGTCTCTTCTGTTATTTAGCGAGTCGGAAACGATTTGGAAGCCCGAAACGGACGCTCGATGGTTGGCGATACACGGTGCGAACTGCTACGGCATGGACAAGGTAACGTTTGATGAGCGTGTTAAGTGGGTCAATGACAGACGCCAAGAAATATTTGAAGTATGTAAAGACCCGAAGGTCAACGACTGGTGGACGGGTGCGGATGATCCGTGGCAGTTCTTAGCATTTTGTTTTGAATGGGGTGAGTTACTAAGCATGGGTGGACGGGGATTTAAAACCCGTCTGCCCGTCGCTATGGACGCATCTAATAACGGCATACAATTATTATCTTTGTTGGGTAGAGATGAGATCGGCGGTCGAGCTACCAATGTTTCCGCCACGGAAGCTCCCGCCGATCTCTATCAATTTGTAGCAGATCAAGTCACGGAAGTATTAAAGAAGAAAGCTAAGAACGGCGATCACATCGCGACTGAATGGNTAAAGCTAGGTATCACACGCAAGCTTACCAAGCGACCCGTCATGGTGAAACCCTACGGCGGTACTCGCCAGTCCTGTCGCGACTATGTCCACGAGTGGTTCAGAGACTTGTGTCTTGATCGCGAGATCGATCCGTTTGGAAGCGAGACAACACCCGCAGTCAGTCAGTTATCAATGGTTGTTTGGAAAGCAATGGACGAATGTCTCAGCCGACCGAACGCAGTCATGGCGTGGCTTCAGCAATGTGCAAGGACGTTGGCACGTGAAGGTAAAGCGATTGAATGGACGACGCCACTTGGATTCAAAGTACGGCAAAAATATTTTAACTCAAAAGCAACACGCATTAATACATTACTGGGCGACCGACTGTCGTATGTTAAATGGCAAGAGCCGTTAAGCGATGTTGATCGTAAGCGTCAAGCCAATGGTATTAGTCCGAACTTTGTACACAGCCTTGACGCTACCATCGCACACAAGACGACGAACGAAGCGAAGAAGCTAGGCATCCGTTCTCTTGCTATGGTGCATGATAGCTTTGCAACACACTCGACAAACAGCGAAGCGTTAAGCGGTATCATACGACGCGAAACTGCAAACACTTTCCACGACGACCTCCTTCTTAAATTCAAGGATGAGGTTCAAACACAAACCAAAGAAGAACTACCAGACCTACCTCCTTACGGAACTCTTGATCCGCTTGAGGTGCTAGGTTCTGACTATTTCTTCGCTTAAAACGACGCTTATAAGGAGCGATTAATGACCAGATATAATATGAAAACAATAACATCACCAATAGGAACAGCTAGATACTGCTACTTAACGAAGCCATCCACAGGAGAATACGACGGGGAGTACGGAACGTACCGAACCGAATTGATACTGGAGAAGAAGGATTGGGACGCGTTAAAGGCACAGATACAACCCGAATACGAAGCCGCTTACCTCGCCGAGAACACCAAGCAAGGTAAAGAACTAAAGAAAGCGAACCTTCCATTCGTCATTGACGGAGAAGATCACGTTGTAAAGTTCAAGATGAAAGCGGGTGGTAAACGCCGTGACGGTACTGAGTATAAGTTACAAGTGGCGTTGTTCGACAGCCAAGGAAACCCGATGAAAGGCGATGACATCGTCGGTGGAGGTAGCCGTATCAAGATCGGAATGAAGATGCAGTTCTGGTTCGTTGCCGCACATGGATTCGGTATGAGATTAGAACCACAAGGCGTTCAAGTCCTCGAACTTGCGGCTGTTGGAACAAGCGAGAAAGCTACATCCTATGGATTCACCGCAGAAGAAGGTGGATACACAAACGGAGGAGAAACATTCGAGAATACTCTCGATCAACCAGAAACAAATGCCGAGGAAACCAAGCAAGAAACGCCCCTGTCGGCGGACTTCTAAGTATCGTTCTGGATTTGAAGCAAAGACCGCTTATTGGTTAGAGCGGAACGGCATCAAGTTCGGGTATGAAACTGTGAAGATCGAATACAGGAAACTATCAACGTACACACCTGACTTTATTCTACCAAACGGAATAATCGTCGAGACCAAAGGACTTTGGACGAGTGAAGACAGAACCAAACATCTCCTTATTCGAGAACAACATCCCGAACTTGATGTCCGTCTTTGTTTTATGAACGCGTCGAACAAGATACGCAAAGGTTCTAAAACAACATACGCAAAATACTGCGAACAAAAAGGACTCAAATACTGTGATAAAACAATACCAAAATCATGGCTGAATACCAAGAAATCCACACGTCCTGTGCCGCCTGTGGTTCGAGTGACGGACGATCCACATACGTAGATGGGTCGTCGCATTGCTTTAGCTGTGGCACAAACACTCAACCTAACAAAAATGAAAAACGAAAAATGCAAACACAACCAACGATACAAAATAATAAAGCGTCGTTCTTAACCAATGGTATAGCTACAGCTTTAGCGCGTCGTAATCTTACGGAAGAAACGTGTAAGAAGTGGGGATACCAAGCGGCTCAAGTCGATGGACAGATGGTTCAAGTCGCGAACTATCGTACTCGTGACGGCAAGCTTTGCGGACAGAAGATTAGATACGCAGACAAATCGTTCAAGGTACGTGGCGAACTGATTGGACTATACGGACAACACCTATGGCGAGACAGTGGTAAGCGAGTCGTCGTAACCGAAGGAGAGATCGACGCTTTAAGCGTGTCACAAGCGTTTAACAATCGCTGGGCAGTCGTATCTGTACCACACGGTGCTGGTGGAGCGAAGAACAACGTTGCCCAAGCACTCGATTGGCTCGAACGATATGAAGAAGTGGTGTTCATGTTTGACATGGACGATCCAGGACGCAAGGGAGCGGCTGAATGTGCGGCTCTACTAACTCCTGGACGTGCAAAGATAGCCGAGCTACCACTAAAAGACCCGAACGATTTGTTAAAAGCGAACCGAGCAAAGGAGATTGTAACCGCAGTCTTTGAAGCGCGTGAGTATCGCCCCGATGGAATCGTAGGAGCGGAAGAACTATGGCAGAAGATCAGCGAAGTAAACAATACTGAAGCTCAACCTTACCCGTACAAAGCCTTAAACGAAATGACACACGGGTTACGCCAAGGCGAACTTGTTACCGTATGCGCGGGGAGTGGGATTGGGAAGTCTCTGTTCTGTCGTGAGGTTGCGTATTCATTATTAGAAAGTGGTGAGACCGTCGGTTACATCGCGTTAGAAGAGTCAGTCAGGCGGACGGCTCTGGGTATTATGGGACTGCACATTAACAAACCGCTCCATCTCGAAAAGGAAATACATCACGAAGCGTTACGACCTACGTTTGAAGAGACGGTTGGGAACGGACGCTTCTATACCTACGATCACTTCGGAAGTTGTGACAGTGATAACCTACTTAACCGCATCAGATACCTATGCAAAGGACTGAAATGTAAGTGGATATTCCTTGATCATTTATCAATAGTGGTTAGTGGTTTTGAAGGAGATGATGAACGACGCTTGATCGACAATACAATGACACGCTTACGAGCGCTTGTTGAAGAGACGAACTGCGGGATGATAATTGTTAATCACCTCAAGCGACCGCCTGGACAATCACACGAAGAAGGGGGCGAGATAAGTTTATCCCATCTTCGTGGGTCGCAATCAATCGCCCAACTATCGGACTCAGTTATTGGATTGGAACGTAACCAACAATCAGCAGAGACCTCAAACCAAACACGTATAAGAGTGTTGAAGAACCGCTTCTCAGGTGAGACGGGATTGACTTCGACACTATATTTCAACCAACAAACAGGAAGATTAAATGAACATGATAACTCGTTTCTTAAAACTAGTAACAACCCTACCAACAGCGCGACAGAGCCGTTCTGATTACTCAACATTATTCCGAGCGATACGCCTTGTCGAAAGTGGAGGCGCTTATGACGCGCCTTATGCCGTCGGTGATAGCGGTCGCTCAATCGGTCCTTATCAAATAAGCTTTGGCTATTGGCTGGACGCTTATAACTTCGACCAATCAATCGAGGGAACATGGGCGATGTGTGTTGATCAGGTATATGCCGAACAAGTGATGATGGTATATTGGAAAAGACACGCACCAAACGATCCGACTTGGGAAATCTTAGCGCGTATTCATAACGGCGGACCTAGCGGATACCACAAAACACAAACACAAGAATACTGGAAGAAAGTTGTACGCTACCTATGAACAATATGAACAGAACATTATACTTCGACATCGAGACTAACGGGTTGGAAGACTTCGTAACGCTTGATGATTTACATACCGTTCATTGTTTGAGCGTTTATAACCCGATGAAGCAACAGATGTTGACCTTCTCTAACGATAGTATGCAACAAGGATTACATCTACTTGACAGCGCCGAGACAATCGTCGGTCACAACGTCATTGGTTTTGATATACCCGCGTTGACTAAGCTGTACGGATGGTCGCCTAAAGCGCGTATACTTGACACAGCTGTGACGACACGATGCGTTCATTCTGATTTGTTCAAGCTCGATATGGTACGAGAAGATTTCCCGAAAGAACATTGGGGATCACATAGCTTGAAGGCGTGGGGCAATCGTTTAGGTGTATCGAAGATGGAGTTTGATTCCGAGAACTTCGACGTCTATACCGAAGAGATGCGTAAGTATTGTGAGCGTGACGTATTTGTAACACACGCTGTTGGCGCTTACCTTCGCGAACAAGAACCCGATACACGTATGCTTACGCTTGAACACCAGTTCGCTAAGTTGATGCGTAAACAGGAGCTTGCGGGCTTCGCCTTTGACGGCGATAAAGCGGACAAGTTAATACAAGTACTGACGACGCGACGTGCTGAACTTCTTGATAACTTACAGAAGACGTTCCCTCCTGTCGTGGAAGAGATGAAGACACCCGAAGGATGGGAAGTAGAGATCGACGGTAGACAGTTCTTCGGCGTGACTAAAGCGGCGTTAAAGAAGATACTGAAAGAAGACGGACAAGTTCAAGCACTCGCTAACAAGGCGACGAAGTTAGGCAACAAGACTAAGTCCATACCGTTTAATCCAGGCAGCCGTGATCAAATAGCTGATCGTCTAAAGGAACTAGGATGGAAACCCGTCCACTTCACACCCGATGGTAAACCTAAGATCGATGAAGCTGTACTTAAAAACGTCAAACATCCATCGGCAGACTTACTCCTTGAATACTTAATGGTTGTTAAACGTCTAGGCATGTTAGCCGAAGGCGACAACGCTTGGATAAAGCGCGTTCGTAACGGACGTATTCACGGCAAGGTAAACACTAACGGTACAGTTACAGGTCGTTGTACTCATAGCTATCCTAACATCGCACAAGTACCAGCAGTACGCGCACCCTACGGCAAAGAATGTCGTGAGTTATTTAAAGCGCGTGATGGCTACGTACTTGTCGGTTGTGATGCCAGCGGTCTTGAACTGCGTATGCTTGCTCACTACCTCGCGGGATTTGATGGTGGACAATATGGACGTCAACTATTACAAGAAGATATCCACACGGTTAATCAAAACGCTGCTGGTTTGAAGACACGAGATCAAGCAAAGACATTTATCTACGCATTTTTATATGGTGCGGGTGACGGTAAGATTGGAGAGATCGTAGGCGGTACAGCACGAGAAGGACGGGCGTTAAAGAAACGTTTCCTTTCGTCACTTCCCGCTTTAAACGCGTTAAAGAAAGCCGTGGAAGCGAAGGTCAAACGCAGTGGATTCTTACGCGGATTAGACGGACGCATACTTCCGATACGCTCCGAACATTCAGCGCTTAACACGCTGTTACAATCGGCGGGAGCAGTCGTGATGAAGCAAGCTTTGATTGCGTTGAACACGCACCTAGCACGAGAGAACTGGAGAGTGATGAAAGACTATACATTCGTAGCGAACATACACGACGAGTTCCAAACGGAAGTTAAACCAGAACTCGCGGATCAATTCGGTAAGACTGCGTGTATTGCGATACGAGAAGCGGGTAAGTATTTAAAGATGAAGTGTCCATTGGACGGCGAGTATAAGGTCGGTAACAACTGGGCGGAGACTCACTAATACAACGAGTGAAAACTTGTACGACTTGCCGCGAAGACTTTTCACTTACGGAATTTTATAGTGATAGGTCGAGCCCCGATGGGAGGGCGGCGCGTTGTAAGAAATGTAGTCGTATAGCTAAAAAGAAAACAGGACGTAAATCTGATTTAAAAAAGCGCTACAACTTATCCACTGAAGAATATGAATACATCTCGTTTAAGCAAGGACACGTATGCGCTATATGTGGTTCTAAATCAAAAAATAATAAAAAATTAAGTGTCGACCACGACCACAATACAAGCGCGATAAGAGGACTTTTGTGTGGCAATTGTAACACAAGCATTGGACTTCTTAAAGACGACGCCGACTTGGTGCTTAAAGCGTACAACTACCTCGTGGTTCACAACCATAACCAACAACCAAAAGGAAATAAATGACAACAACATTACTAATAGATGCCGACGTACTGGCGTATCAATCAGCGTTCACAGCGCAAGCTAACATTCAATGGAAGGAAGACCTATGGACGGTACATACTGACCTTGCTATTGCGAAGACGTGGATCATCGACCGACTCGAAACGTTTAAGAAGCGCATGAAAGCGGACGACTTCATCCTTGCTATATCCGATAAGAACAACTTCAGACGCAAGCTTAACAGCGAGTACAAAGCGAACAGACGATCTAAGTTTGCACCGATAGGACTCGACCCGATACGCGATTGGTTAGCAGAAGTATACGGCACGGTGATCTATCCGAACCTCGAAGCTGACGATGTACTCGCGATACTGGCGACGGAACGACCGAACCGAAAGGACAAGCGTATCATCGTTAGTATAGATAAAGACTTCAAGTCTGTACCTTGTGCGTTCTACGACTTCAACCGAGGTGAATTACACGAGACAACGGAAGAAGAAGCAGATCGTTATCATTTAATGCAAACATTAGCGGGCGATACTGTTGACGGATACAAAGGCGTTCCAGGAATAGGCGTTAAGTCAGCGGGTAAGCTACTCGACATATATGGTGCGAATTGGGACACCGTTCTTAACGCGTACACAAAGGCGCACATGACTGAACAAGACGCGCTTATGAACGCGTGGATGGCGTACCTTATTCGTAAGGACGAGTACAACAATAAACATAAACAGATTAAATACCTATGGATGCCTCCGTGTTTTGACGAACAAAGAAAGCGTAAATACAGCCATTTAATCCATCAAGTAACAGGTAAATTAGATGAAGATTTATCTCGCCATAAACCCTTTGAACCGTTAGACATTTAGGAAAATGGACGACCGTATTAGAAAACTTCCCGACTTGAGCCGCGATTTAATCGACGTTCTAGACGCTAGATTTCCTCTCCGTTTACCCGATATAAATGACAGTGAACGTGAGATATGGATCAAGGTCGGTCAAAGAAAAGTCATCGAGTTCTTAAAAGATACTTATGACGAACAACATACAACACTAATAAGTCCCAAGGAATAAATCATATGTGCTTTCCCAGTCCTAAGATGCCCACGCCTCCACCGCCGCCTCCTCCACCGCCGCCTCCTTCACAGGTCGCGACCAACGCGCCGCCTAAAGCGAAGCGAGGTAAAGCGAAGTCACGGAGACGAGTAGGCACAGTTAAGCTTAATCGTAGTCCTAAGATGGGCGGAAGCTATAAAGGCAGCGGTGTAAATTTACCTAGTTAATATAACATATAGAAAGAATAATCATGTCATTACTATCACTCCAGAAAATCACGCTCTTGTCCGCTGTATCGGCGACAGGTGCGGGCAGTTCCTTTAGCGTTGAACGCTCCAAAGGCTGGACATTTACCATTGCGTCTTCGGCGGTTACGAATGGCGGAACTGTAGATGTTGAAGCATATATCGGCGCAAACTGGCGCGTCATACATAGCGAAACTGTTACAGCCAATGGTAACGTAACCATAAGAGACGACCACGGTCATTATGAAAAGATACGTGGAAATGTATCCGCTCGTACCGACGGTACTTACAGCGTCTTTATAACAGGTACTTCAGCTTCTTTATAACTTCATGGAATTTACAAACGCGCTTGATAAGCCCAGCGGACTTATTTCTATTTCGTCGGAACTAGTACGCCCCACTTTTGGCGCGTTGTATGGTTTTGATTCTACCGCTGGTGGTGGTGGAGTGGTAATAGACGGAGCGTTATTGACTGAACTTTTAGAACCCTTAGTAACCGAACTGGACGAGGTATTACTCTTTGAACCTATTTAAAAATCATGGCTAATAAAAAACTTACAGACCTAGACAACTTAGCGAGTCCCGCTGGTGCAGACATTCTTGCGATTGTTGATGACGTCGCGGGAACTGCAACCACTAAAAAAGTAACCGCTACTAACTTAATGGCTTTAGCGCCTGTTCAATCAGTAGCGGGTAGGACTGGGGCAGTAACACTTAGTAACACGGACATCAGTGGACTAGGTAGTTTGGCTACGCAAAACAGCGTGGTAATAACGGACGAACAATTAAGAGGGACAGCTAATCCACACATCGGAGCATTTCCAAATCAGTCTTTCTTAGTAGTAGATAATCCAAGTAAATCGGTAATGCTTGGTTCGGATGCTGACGGGAAACTTTATATATTCAATTCATCAGGTAAAACAGCAATCTCAACAGGTATTTCAGCGGTAGAAGACTCAACAGAACCTGATATTGAAATTACAACTACATCAGGAATTTACTCACTTATTACAGGAGACTCAGATGCTTTAGGTGCGAATGGATTACCAATCAGACAAGGCTTTAACGCTCCTGATATAGGAGCAAATCCAGCACCACTTTTAATCTCAGGTGGAACAATTTCTTAAAACTTAAAAAACAAAAATTATGGCAACAGTATATATTAAACCAGGAACAGGGTCAGGGTCAGGGACACTAGCTGCACCTTATTTTTATAGCGAATTAGGTACAGCAGAAACTGCCGCTGGAAGTGGGGGGACGATCCTTTTTACGGATGGCACTTACTCTTTAACTTCAGCAACATGGGCAGTCGATGCGAGAACCTATAAATCACTCAATCAAAATGGGGCAATCATTGATGGTACAGTCGGTTCACTAGGCAGTGCAGTTAGAGAATTATTCCAAGGGAGTGCCACAGGTACTGTAGGAACTATAATTGATGGTTTTAAGTTTATAGATTTTAGGATTAGTCAGCGTTACCCAAGTGGTGCTGGATATACCAATCAAGTTTTAAATTGCGATTGTAGTTGTTCGACTTACCTAGCTTTTGGAACTTCGGGTTTAATGGGAGGATACTGGGCGAACAATACAGTAAAGGTAGACCTTTGTTCATTACACTTTAAAGTTTACACAGGCAGTATAGTTTTTTACGATGGTTCGTTCCAATTAGAGCGGACAACAATGGGATTAGATCTTCATTCAAATGTAACTGCAATTTCTATAGGTTCTGTATCTTTGGCGAAAAACACCATTTTCAAATCGAATGATTCAGGCTCAGTAGTATCAGGGAATATAGCGAGTACTTGTAATAATTGTTGTATCGATAATTGGGGTACAACTACTTCAGGGGGAACAAACAACATATTCCAAGACCCTCAATTAATTGACCTTGTGGGTGGTGATTTTCGCCTTCGTCCATCCTCACCTTGCATAAACGCTGGAACAGCTTCCTAAATCATGGCACAGCAAAAATTGGGGAGAAAGGATTACACCATCGCTGTGAAGACAGGGACGGATGCTAATAAGACGAAGTTTAAAAAGGAGGCTACGCAAGGTGAATACTACTTTGCTACTGACACTAAGAAACTTTACCTAGCTGAAAC
>JGI24004J15324_10001022_pt1 | contig 11204 bp, 5 predicted proteins | sample LinPmetageLP32_FD_15324 | JGI IMG/M metagenome (IMG submission 15324)
GACATTTTTTATCTACACAAACTGAGATAGATAGAATAGCTCAAAAAGATATAAGCAATATTAAAATTAATACATTAAGAGGTGAGTCTAAAATAGAGAGTGCAATTTATACTACTAAAGTTATGGGTAAAGCTCAAGAGTTTGGAGCTTATGCAAATATAGCAGCATCTGGATTTAAAACAGCAGCTTATGCTAAATCATATAAAGCAAGAGGACAATATGATAATTATAATGATCCTCTCGATCCAGGACAAACGGAGTAACTATGGCATTAAAACAAGCAAAAAAACAAATTAATTTAAAAGCAAGTGTAGCTGACAATATTGGTATTCCAAAATTTCCAGATACTAATATAGCAGCACAAATAGCAAAACCTATTTCTGAATCTATAGATGCTTTTAGAAAAATTGCAGAAGCAGATGCAGCAACAGATTTTAAAGTTAGTTTTAATGATAAAAGTAGAGATCATTATATACAATTACAAGATAAATTTAAGTTTGATCCAGATGGAATGAAGAATGCAGTAGATAGTTATTCTAAAAATTTAATAGAATCTACACCTACTGTTTATAAAAATTATGTATCTAATATATTAGCACAAAAGAACTTAGCTAATTTAGGTTTTGCAACTAAAAATTATAGAGCTAGAAATGATGCATTTGCTTTAGAAGGATTCCAAACTAGCAGAACTGATAATGAAGATATAACTTCTATGCAATTATCAAACATAGTTGATACAGATGCACCAATAACTAATATTAATAGTTATACTGCTAATACTACATTTAAAAATCTTAATGAAATATATGGTAGTGCAGAAACATCATTAGTAAATACTAATAGATACTCTGGTAATAATTTAAGAAAAGATTTAGAAAATGATCTTAAAAATACAGAAGTATTACGAATTGTTAGTAGTATGAAAAAATTAGATAAAGCTAGTGCTATTAAATATATTGCTAGTTATGCACAAGGTAATGATCAATTAAAACTTAGTACAGATGATTTAGAAAACATACAAGATGCACAAAATCCTATATTTAAAAAATATGAAAATTATATAGGTAATGAGTTTAATAGAAAATCTATAGTTAAAAGTGCTATGGATTTATATGAAAACTATAATGGTGATAAAATTAAATCTATGATGGCTTCTAAACAAACATATGATTTAGAAGGATTACAAGAACCTGGACAACCTTTACACATTAGTAATTTTCAAGATGGAGCAAATTCAAATTCAACTGAATATGTAATAAACACATTAGATGGTGTAAGTAAAACACAATTTAGTAAAGTTGTAAAAATTACACAAGATAATATTAAAGCTCAAAAGATAGCTAGTGATATGATTGGTGGAACACAAAAAGATTTTATAGATGATTCGCAAAAAGAATTAGTTACATCAGCTTTATTATCTAGATATGGTATTAATAACGAAAATATTACTGATGTATCAAATCCTAATTTAGCAGTAGCTATGGAAGTATTGTCTAAATATAATATTACTCCAACTGCTGTTATTAAAAAATTAAATACTAAAATAAATGTAGATTATAATAATGCAGGTATGATTGAAGAATATAAAAATAACTTATCTTTATATAATTTTACAAAAGCAAAATATCCTGGATTAGTTATTGATAATGAATTTATATATGAAGAAGGTAATTTAATGGGAGCTTTATCTATGCAAGATGATGCTACATTAGCTTCTAAATTAAATAGTATTGGTGCAGATATACCAAATTCAAAAGCTAACAAAATTAAACTTGAAGAACATTTAGGTATTAATGCAAAAGATACAGTAAATATTTACAAAGATTTAATAAGTGAACTNGATATTAATACAGATACAAACTGGGTTAAAAAATTTTTTAATAATGGTAAAAATGAATATGCAGATATATTTAATGCAGCATCAACTACTTTTGGTTTTTCTTTTGCTGGTACATTATTAACAGAACCAGTTAAAGCTAAATGGTTAGAACATACTCTTACTAATTTAAATCACATGAATGGTGGTAAAGAATTTGATATTACTTCTGATAAAGGNAAAGTAATGTTTAAAAATGCAGCAATGTCTGCATTAGATGCAATGAATAAAGAAGGTTATGGTGCAACTAATTTTACAGGTAATAATCAAATACAAATATCTAAACATCCTTATGAAAAAGAAATAGGATTTATGGGACAAGGATTTGAAAATAGTATTATAGCTATTGGTAATGAATTAGAAAGTTCATTAAGTGAAATAGAAAAAAGAGAAAGATTTGGAGTTAAAGATGAAGGGTTTGGAATACCATTAACAGATATGGTTATTAATAGAAAAAGTGTTCCTAATAGTCTTAGTGATATTATTAAAACAGAAATAGATAATGGTTTTGAAAATACTATGATTGAACCTACAGGTACAATGAATAAGTTTGGTAAACCTAATTATCATTTAAAAATTAATCATAATGGTTATACAATTAATTTAACTGAAGGAAATAAATTTTTTGATCCTACAGGATTTGGTGGAATGCAAGAATTAACTGGTAAGTCTGCATCAAGAAAAGATTTAATTAATACTTTAACAGAAGAAAAATATAATCAATTTGAAAAAACATTTGGTCATTTACTAGATGGTAATGATGGTTGGCAAGGTTTTTCTAAAAATGTAATTTATAAAACTATTAAAATGGGTATTGAAGCAAGTGATTATAAGTTTTATCCAGATGTACCATTATTAAATGATGTACCTGCTGAAGTAAAACCATTTGCATTTATATTTAAAACATTAGGTATAGATGCAGATTTAAAACCATATTATGCAGAAGGTGCTAAAATTAATAATACTATTAATGATACACTATCTTATGATGCTAGAATAGATGCTAATAGTAAAATCATTCCAAAAGATAAACTAATAGAATCTGTTATGCCTCCACATAAAATGAATTATACAGAAAAAAATATGAGTCTTAAATTTAGACAACATGTTTATGATAACTATCAAGACAAATCTTTACCATTAACATTTAGAACTAATAATTATATGGCAGTTATGAAAACTGATTCAGCTTGGGTTGGTGAAATGACTGATGTAGATACAGGTAATCAAGCAGCAGTATTTGCAAGTCCTATAGATTCTATAAGAGCTGGTGTTAGAGTAATGATTAATAACTCTACATTAATTAATAATAATACTACTAAAAGATATAGTGATGAACCTACAATTGGAGAAATACTTTCTACATATGCAGAAGATACAAATATATATTTACAAGCTTTAGAAGAAAAAACTGAATTTTCTAGAGATACAGCTATTAACTTTTTTGATTCTACACAAGTAAATAAATTAATTAAATTTATGATTGAACATGAAATGGGATCAGAAGCATTTAATAATTACTATCCACCAGAAAATCAATTGTACTTAGATGCTATGATATTAGAAGGATATGATTTAGGTATTAATAGTTATGGTGGTAAACTAGGTAAAGTAAGATAATGATTTCTTATCCATTTACTCCAGAAGATGCTCAAAAAACATTTGAGAAAGAAACTACACCAGTAGAATATAATGTATCTGATTTTGGTACAGGTTTTAAAGATGAAAACTTGCCTTATATGGCAATTGAATATTTAACAAATAATCAAGATTTTCCTGCTGATGAAAATTATAATCCAAAACAAGATCCACAAATACAACCTTATAATGATTTCTATGATCATTTTATGTTTAGTAAAAGTGCAGCTGAAACTACATCTATTATAAGTAAATTAGATCAACAAGCTGAAACAAACTATGCTAGTCCTTGGTATCATCTTGGTAGAGTTACAGGAGCTTTTTTAGATCCATCATCTTTATTGTTATTTACTAAAGTTGGACAAAGTGCAAAGTTATTTGGTACAGCATTTGCTGCTGAAGAAATAGCAAAACAAAATATAGATCCTGTTAGAGATGATAGTTATGTTCCTTGGACTGTAGCTGGTGGTTATGGATTACCATATGTAATTAATAAAATGGCTAAAGGTAATGTAAGTGCAGCAACACATCAAAAGATTATTCAAATCAGATGAGTCTTTTCATGCACCACCATTACAATTAATTGATGATCAATTAATTATTAAACAAAAAATTCAAGAATTAAAAAATAAAAATAAAGAAATTTATAAAATAGAAAGAGAAAAAAGCAACAAAGATAGTAAAAGTACTTCAGAATTTTCTAAAGATTTAAGAAAAAAATTAATTAAAGAAAATCCAGAAATAAATCAATTAGAAATACTTGAAACAATTAAAAGAGAATTATCAAATAGAACTAATAAATTATTAAAAACAAATATATTAGAAATTAAAAAACTTGAAGAACAATTAAATAAAAATACAAAAATAAATACACAACAAATATATGAAGATGGTAAATTTATTAATCCTAATGAAAGACCTACAACTGGAAGCGTAGGTGCAGCAGCTAATGAAACTAAAATTAAAGCTACACCATTAGAAGAATTTCAAGGTGAAAAATTTGTTAAAAGTAATTTAGGTGTCTTTGGAGAAGATGGTCCTTGGACTAATGTATTTAGAGTTACTAAAGCTGTATCTAAAAATGCAAGAACTATGATTGCAGATATATTAGATACACCATTATTAAAATTAAAAAATACTAAACAGTATGGTTTTAAAGCAACAGATCCATCTATTGAAGTACAACTTAGAATGAGAGAAGTAGGATCTATAGAAGCTATGAAAGATATTAAAGAACAATACATGAAGTATATTGCTAGAGTACAAGGTTCACATCCTAAAACTGAAATAGGTTTGAATATGCACAATATTATGAATAATCAAATGTCTTTAGCTCAGTTTAGTAGAGAAGTTACATTAACAAGATTAAAGGGTATGCAGAATGATATTCCAGAAATAGCACAAGCTGCAAGAGTTACACAAGACAAAGTGTATGGACCAATAGGTAAAGAAATGCAAGAACTAGGCATTCGTAAATTACCTATTGAGAGAGAATTAAATTTCTGGAAAGGTACAATGGACACAATGAAAAAGAAGGGTGAAACTTCTAAATCATTTAAGTCTAAAGTAGATGGTACTACATCACAATATTCTGCAACAGAAATCAGAAATAAAATTGCTAAGTTAGAAGAACGATTAAAATCGTCAGATGGTTTAATAAAAGATTATGTTAATATAATTTATAATAAAACCAATATAGATAAAAACAAAGAATTGTTTAAGAATATAATTAGAGAAGATCTAATTAAAAGAGGAAAGTATATTAATGAAAAAAAATTAAATACTTTAGCAGATGATCTAGCAGGACATTTTCCATTTCAAAGATTTGAAAAAACAAAATATACTGATGATGTTAAAGATCTTNTATTTGAAAGATATGCTTTTAACAGACCTAGATATGCTAGAGCTACAAGAGCTAGAGAGTTAAACCTTCTACCAGAAACACAAGTTAAATTATTAGAAAATGATTTTATGGTTAGTGATATTTTCTCACTAATGAAAACATACTACAGACAAGTAACTCCAGACATTTTATTTACTAAAAAATATGGAGATCCAAATGGTCTAGGATATAAATACATAGATGAAGCTNAATCAATGACNTTTCCTGGATTATATCAAGTAGCTGAAGAATATAACATTAAGGCATTTAAGGCAAAAACTAAGGAACAAAAAGCTAAAATTATGGCAGAAAGAAACAAAGTTCTAGAAGATCTAGAAGCTGGTATTGAGCTGGTTAGAGGTACATATGGATTACCTGCTGATCCTCATGCTTGGACATCTAGAGCTATGAGAACAATGAAACATTATAATGCTTTAACAATGCTTACAGGTTTCTTTGCAGCAGTAGCTGATGTACCAAGAACTGTTATGACATCTGGTATTCAAAGAGGTTTTAAAACTCAGTTTGAAATGTGGGGAGATATGCTGTCAAATAAAAATAGAGGTATTTTTAAGGCAGGTAAAAAAGAAGCTCAGTCTTTTGCAGAAGCAGTTGATATGGTTACTGGACAAAGAGCTATGCTTTTTTCTGATATTGGAGATATGTTTGGTATGTCTTCTAAAGTAGAAGGTATGATGGGGAAAGCAGCCAACTTTAATTTTATGTATATTAACATGATGTCTAGATGGACAGAATTTATGAAAAGTGCAGCATCTGTTACTATTGGTTCTAGAATCTTAGAAGACTCTATAAAATGGAGTAAAGGTACTTTGTCAGATAAATTTAAAACTAAGTTAGCAGCTTCTGGTATAGATGAAGAAGTAGCAAAAAGAATTGCAAAAATGCACGAATCACATGGAACTAAAACTACACATAACTTTATGGCTAATACAGTAGAATGGACTGATGACTTAGCTAAACAAAGATTTGGTGCAGCGTTAAATAAAGATATNAATATTACAATTGTAACACCAGGCAAAGGAGATACACCTTTGTTTATGAACTACGAACTTGCTAGTACTATTGTACAGTTTAAAAAATTTGCAATGGCTTCTACACAAAGAATGTTAATGAGGGGTATGCAAGAAAAAGATATGGATTTTTTATTTGGTTCTATGTTGTTAATGGGATCTGGTATGTTGGTAGACTCAGTTTACACAACATTTAGATTTGATAAAGATTATTCTAAAAAATCTTTAACAGCAAAACTATTAGCAGCGTTTGATAGATCTGGATTAGGTGGAATATTTGTAGATGTTAATAGATCTATAGAAGCTCTTACAGATAATAGAATTGGTATAGCTCCATTAATGGGTGAAGGTAAACCTTATGGTTCTTCTATGAAATCTAAAGTAGGATTACTTGGTCCTTCGGCATCACAAATTTATAATATTTTTGATATTATGTATGATGTAGGTGGTAAATCATATAATCATTATACAGCACGTAATGTGCGTAGATTAATTCCATTTCAGAACGTATGGTATTTAGATTGGCTATTTGACGATTTAGAAAAAGGACTTCGATTTAAATAATGAGTATAATAATTTCAGACGTAGAACCACGAGTTCAATATACAGCAACAGCTGGACAAACTAGCTTTACTGTTGGATTCGAGTTTTTTGATAATGCAAATTTAAAAGTATTTAATGGTACATCACTATTAACTTTTTCGGCATCACCTACAAACGCATCACAGTATTCTGTATCTGGTGCAGGACAAACTGGTGGAGGATCTATTACATTAGGTTCGCCTGGAGCTACAGTAAATAATATAATTACAATATCTAGAGATTTAGCAATAGCGAGATCTACAGACTTTCCAACATCTGGAGCTTTCCAAATAGCTTCATTAAATACAGAATTAGATAAAATTATTGCTATGGCACAACAGCTTGAAAGAGATCAAAAATTATCTCCAAGAGTTGCTACAACTTCTTCTTCTTCATTTAATCTTACTTTTCCAGATATGGTTGCAGGTAAAGTATTGTCAGCAAATTCTGGTGGTACAGGATTAGAGTTTACTGTTGATGCTTCTGGATTATTAACATCAGCTGCAAACGCAGCAACATCAGCAACAAACGCAGGTAACTCAGCAACAGCAGCAGCAGGTTCTGCAACGTCAGCAGAAAATGCAAAAAACGCAGCTGAAGCAGCACTTGATACATTTGATGATAGATTCTTAGGAGCTAAATCAAGTAACCCAAGTGTTGATAATGACGGAAACGCATTAGTAGATGGAGCAATTTATTTTGATACAACAAATGATATTATGAAAGTCTATGACTTGACTAATACTCAATGGAGGCAATTAACTTTAACTTCTACAAATCAAGGTCATGTTAATAGTGTTGCAGGTCAAATAACTCCTACAAATAATATTTCATCTGTAGCAGGTAAAGCTACTGAAATAGGTTTATTAGGTACGTCTGCAAATATTACTGCAATGGGATTACTTGGAACAAGTTCTGTAGTTACAGATTTAAATTTATTAGGTACATCATCTAATGTTACTGCTATGGCTACACTTGGTACATCTACAAATGTAACAAACATGGCAACACTTGCAGGTGTTTCTAATTTAAATAATTTAGCTAATGCACATGCAGCTATTACAAGTGTAAGCAACAGTTTAGCATCAGTACAAAATTTTGGAGATGTATATAGAATTGCAAGTTCAGCACCAACATCAAGTCTTAATGCAGGTGATTTATATTTTGATACTACAGCTGATGAATTAAAAGTTTACAAATCTGGTGGATGGGCAGCAGCAGGTTCAACTGTTAACGGAACAAGTAACAGATTTGAATACACAGCTACAGCAAATCAAACAACATTTACTGGTTCAGATTCAAATTCAAAAACTTTAGCATATGACGCTGGATTTATAGATGTATATTTAAATGGTGTAAAATTAGCAAATTCAGATTACACAGCAACTTCTGGTTCATCAATTGTATTAGCAAGTGGTGCTGCTGTTAATGATATTTTAATGATAGTAGCTTATGGTACATTTCAATTAGCTAACATATCAATTAATGATTTAACAGATACACCTGCTTCTATTGGTACAGCAGGACAAGCTCTTGTTGTTAACTCTAGTGCAAACGCATTAGTATATTCAAATGCAAGTTCAGCAGAAGTTTATGGCTTTGAACAATATTATAATCCATCTACATTAGTTAGAACAGTAACTGTAGTTTCAGTTGGTGGTTCAAATAAATATTTTATAGATGGTGTTCAACAAGATACTTTAGATTTATACGAAGGTAATACTTACATATTTAATTATCCTTCTGGACACCCATTTAAATTTTCAACTACTTCTAATGGAACACATGGTAGTGGATCAGAATATACAACAGGCGTAACGCACAATAGTTCAACACAAGTAACAATTGTTGTAGCTAGTGGTGCACCAACACTTTACTACTATTGTTCTTCTCATACAAATATGGGTGGAACAGCAAACACACCAACACCTGGATCTAATGCAGTTAGATATATTACTACTAATCAAGGTGTAGATAACATCACTGAAAGTCAATATGCCAACTTTNATGATGTTTTATTTAGTGCTTCTGGTTTTGTCTTTAGCGTTAATTCAAATGGCAATTTAATAGCCACTATATAATGTGCGTAGATTGTTCATTAATATAATTTAAAAAGGAGATATATGGCAACAATAAATTTAGGTTCTTTAAAATTAAACTGGACAGGTGCTTACAATAGCAGCACGTCTTATGCTGTTGATGATATAGCTACAGCAAATGGAAATAGTTATGTTTGTATTCAAGCCCATTCAAATCAAGCAGTAGGCAACGCAACAGCTTATTGGAATATAATGAGTTCTGCTGGTACTAATGGCAGTAATGGAACTGATTTAACATCAACACTTTCAGCTAGAGGAGATTTGGTCTTTAAAGGTGCAAGTGCATTAACTAGACTACCAAAAGGTACAGCTGGTTATGTTTTAAAACAAGGTGCTAATGACCCAGAATGGGGAGAGGCTCCAAGTGGTAAAGTTTTACAAATAAAAAATGCATCAACAACTGCTGTTATTAGCAGTAGCAATGATTTAGGTGGAAAACATTTTCCAAATAACAAAGCAGTAAGTAATGGTGCACAAGTACTTACTGTAGCAATGACACCTTTAAGTACAACTTCACATTTTTATGTATGGTTCACTTGTGCAAGTGGAATGAATGGAAATAGTGGTGGAGTTATAGGTATTTTTTGTGGTTCTGATAGATTAAATTTAGCTAGTAGTAATGGTTATGCAGGAGATATTGATGGTTTAAGTGTTCATGGTGTACAAGATACTTCATCTTTAAGTGGCTCACAAACTATTCAAATTAGAAATTTAGGAACTTATGATGGCAGTAATCATCATGTAAATGGAAATAGTGGTGCTACAGCTAATGGTGGTAAAGCTACAATGACAGTAATGGAAATAGAGGATTAATTATGAAAATAGAAAATAAATTAAATCAAACAATTACAGATACAACATTAAATCCAACACAAGTTTTAACTGCAAACAATATTTCTTTAAATGGAAATTGGAATATTGAAAGTGGAGAGTTTAAATTTGAAGCTATTAATGGAGAAACTGTATCTCAATCTCAATATGATACTTGGAAAAGTGAAAAAACTATTGATGAATGGAATACAAATCCAATAGATGCAATAAAAGCTAGTGCTAAAGCAAAGTTAATTGCAGGAGAAGCATTAACTGAAGATGAAGCTAACACGATAGTATTATAGGTAAAATCCTATGACAAAAGCAAGAGATCTTTCTAATTTAATATCAACAGGAGTACCTAATAGTTTAATTACTTTAGATGCTAATGAGATACCAAATCTTGCTGCATCAAAAATAACTTCTGGAACATTTGCAGATGCAAGAATAGCATCATCTAATGTATCACAACACGCAACATCTTTTGATGATAATAAAATTGTAAATGATATTTCTACTATAGCATTAAGACAAGCATCAAACGAAAACAAAGGTGCTTACAATACTAACTCAATGTTTGTTGATGTATTCCAAGATGGAACTGGAATTGCTTCACACACTACTTCTTTTAGAAATGCTAGTGAATATATAAGTACTGTTAGTACATCTATTGGTAGTTCTTTTACAGATTTAACAAGTAGTGCTAGTGCACTAGCTCAATTTTCTACTGGAAATCAAGTAGGTACTTTTCCTGATTTTGTTAGAGTAGATAATGGTGGTAGTAATGGTAATTGGTTTTTAGCAGTAGGTGCTCAAACTAGATCTCCAACACCTAGTAGAGCATTCGTTGTTGATCTAAATGGTACTTATTCTTTAAGAGGTTCTGAAATTAATTTTCGTTCTTTTAATACAGTCGCAAGAATAAATGCACACTATTATTCTTTTAAAAATTTATCTGGTAATTGGGAATATTTAAACGGCACAGCTAGAGGTAGTACAAGTGGCACAAGTTCATCAACTGCAAATTTATCAGCTGGAAATAGTGATGGCATATTTGGAATTGACGTAAGCACAAGTGGTACAGACGCAGATTATGTAGCAACACAATTCGCTATTATTCCTCAAACTATTCATAATAATGGTAATACATATGCTGGAATATCTTATGTAGATGTAAATGGAAAAACATATTCATCATCTTCAAATGCTACTGGAAACTTTATATCTAATGTAATTACAGCTCCATCTTCAACATCTAAAATGGGTGCTATTATTACTTATCAAGA
>JGI24004J15324_10001023_pt1 | contig 11204 bp, 12 predicted proteins | sample LinPmetageLP32_FD_15324 | JGI IMG/M metagenome (IMG submission 15324)
CGCCAATCATTTTGGACACTATAGATCCAACCAACATAATCACCCTCACTTGGGTTAGCATTATAAACTAAATCTCCTGGGTTTCCTGCCAGACTTGGAGTTGCAATTCCAACTGTATAGTTTCTAGAAACAGTTGCATCACCCTGGAGGAATAAATTATTAGACTCAAGAGGAGCATTAACGGTTAATTTATTGTTGACGATAACAGGGCCACTGAATTGGGATGATACCTTATTATTGGACCCACCTTCAACTTTAATAGATCTTGAAAATACACCCTCAACAGGAGTAACAACGTTCAGACTTGAGAGAACACTAATATCCTCACCTTCAATTGTCTGGAATGGAGTATCAAAGATTTCTTCACGACCAGTAACCGTGCTAAGTTTCTTATTACCGGAGTAAGAAATACCCCTATCATTCATACCAGTGTAGAAGTTAATTCCACCCTGGCGCTTAAGTGACTGTGCAAGTAGTTCTTCTTCTCCCGAAATAGAACGATCTTGTCTATCCGGTAATGCAGTTGAATAGTTACCAGGACCATAACCAACATACTCAAAGGTATGTCCAGATGCCCTATTAATAGAGTGTCTTCTAAGTTCAACTGGATTGGATTCAATCCTTCTAACTACAGAATTAATGGGGTGTATTGTTGGTCTTGTTCCAAGAACACCACGGAATACATTGATTGGGTTTCCAGTTACAGTGGTCTTGACTCTTACAATCTCATCATCAACTAAAAGGAAGTCTCCAATCTTTATATCCAGATTAGAAATTTGAGTTATATTGACCTCATCACTCGTAGCATTAATAATTGCTGCAGATAACGTAGTAGTAATTCCAGCATAAGTCGGAATCATTCGGCCATTTAGACTTTCACTATCACTAGTAATAATACCATCGTTGGCAGATAAACCTTCATGAAGTGCGAATATTGTTGATGAGGATTCAGTAAGTGTATTAGTTGCAATACCAACATTTACCTCAAACTGTGTTAACGAATTAACTTTAGATACAACAAATGACCCATTATATCTGGCATTTGTTGCTCCGGTAACTTTTATTCTTTGACCTGTAGCAAATACATGTTTTTGACTGGTAGTAGTTAAAGTTGCAATTCCAACATTATTATTATATACTAAAGTATTGATTGATACTGCTTCACCAGTTAGTTGTGCGAATGATCCAGTCGCATTAGTTGCACCAATACCAGTGGATGTAAATCCACCAACAGATTTAGCAGAAGCTACTGTGATTGAAGTTGCACCACCAACAGGAACATTAGTAATTCTATAAAGTTGATTATAGTCAGCAAATCCCTCAGAGTTGACACCACTAATTCTTAAAGTATCTCCAATGTTGTTATAGATACCGGTTACAGTGACAATAGCAGAACTAAATCCAGTGTATGTAGAGATACCGGTAACAAACATAGAGTTACCAATACCATATGCACTACCACCATCCATGACGGTGATAGCAGTGATTTCACCACTTGATCCTGTTGTAATCTTAGCTGTAGCATGATTACCCACATCAGTTGTTGTATGACCAGTTCCAACTAAAGTGGCATTATAAAGAGTAGTATTGGCAGATCCATAACTTGCACCAGCACTAGTAATACCAAGAGTAACAATTCTATTCAGACCATGATCAAGTGTACTGGTTACATTGTGTGATAATGCACTTGAGGATACAATTTCAGTAATACCAATACCAATTTCATTAGCTTTAAAGTATCTGTTTACTGCCTCTTTTGTAAGACTCTTTCTTGGGTCGTTAATTACAACACTACCAATTAGAGATGACCTCGCAAAAGTGCGAGATTCCATTGGGTCTGACTCAGGATCATCTCTTTGTGTTTGTGGGAAAAGTGATTTAACTGGTTGTGAATACTTTTCGTTTGAGAATGGAGAAACAGTTGGTTTTTCATTTGCTGTTACGATAGTAAGATAGTAAACACCATCTTGGTCACCACTTACATACTTTTGTGCTTCCTCAACTCTGTAAACATACAATGTATCATCATATTCTTTCTTCTTAAAGAATGGAAGTGAAGTATTTCTTGTGGAAGTATCATTAGTGAATAATCCTGGATTAGTTCCAAGACCAACAGTAAACATCTTAGAACTAGAAATACCGGTAACTACTGAGGTATGGTTAAATCCAGAATTACCTGCTCCTGTAGTATTGTTTGCACTGGTTACATTATTAATTTGAACTTTTGACCCAACTGTTAAATCATGTGGAAGTTCAGTGGCAAAACTTGCTGTTTTTGCACCATCTGAGAACGTGGCATTTGCAATAAATCTAAAGTTTCTCTGCTGAGTAATATTGGAAATAGAACCAGATCCAAAATATGTTTGGATTTCTGCATTGGTTGATCCTATAGATGTATTAGATTCCTGAATGATAAATCCTTCAACAGGAGGTCTTGCTACTTTACCTCCAGAAGAAGCAGGAATAACATACCTCATTCTATAGAGAGTATCATTAGCATTTCTATTATCACTTCTTCTCGTAATAAAGGTTCTTGGAGTTGCTACTCCAAAACCAGTTGATCCAAGACCACTACAATTGGGGAAATAGTATTATCCGTTGATGAAGTAGATACTTTGACATACCATTGATTATTAGTATCATCATACTGAACTGGGTGGCCAACATCACCAGCACTCTTGTCAGTAACCCTACTGCTAACTTTTAAAATACCACCTTTTTCATTAATTACTATAGCATTTTCATTGACAGCATCATTAAATGTTTTTGCAAGTTTTAAATTAGTCGCATCAAGACCAGATACAATCGCATGATAAATGTTATTTGACTCAAGACCATCGGGAAGTTGTCCAGTATCACTAATAATACGAACAGTTTCACCCGTTAGGAAAGTATGATTTGCTGTTAATGTAATAACATTTGATGCACCACCATCACTAAACACACCAATACTGTTGATACCAGTAGCACTTCTGTTTACAAGGAATGTCTTCTCAGAACTTGACTGAGAATTAGGCATCACAATACGTGCTCCATACTCAGTTACAGAACCAGCAGAAGATACAAGAACCTTCAGAGTATCATTAGTTTTTGCACCAAGTCTAAATCCATCTATAACATTTTCTGGAGGAGCAGCTTTATTATTTTTATCATAGAGATAGATGTTACCAGTAGATCCTATGCCAACATTTGGAACTCTACCGGTTTTATGAACATCAATTGCATCAAATTCAATTGCAGTTTCAGTCAGTGGTATTTCTTTTGGTGGAATAGCATGAGTGAAATATCCAACATCATCTTGAGCAAAAGATTGCTCTCTAAATCCGTCCGCAATTAGAGCTTTGGCACCAAAGTTAGAGTTTGAGTTGGTAATTGATTGGTCACCCCCACTCTCAGATACAAAGTGTTCTGCATATCCAATAGCAAAGATAGAAACTGCCTGAATAACAGAGTTATTTGAGCATTTGATATGGAAGTTTTTATAATTTGGTTTATATACTGCTCTTGAATCTGTGCTTAGAGTTTCATTACCGGCTACGGTATTGTCCTCGTAATTTCCTGTTGTTGTATTATACTTTACAAATGCATTGTCATCTTTCTGCAGTCCAATTCCAGTGAATTGAGCCACAACCATTGACTTAAATCCAGTTGCTTTGGATCCATCGGCATGCATACCACACATACCAAAAACAGATCTCAAAGAGAGGTTAAAGATGTATGGTGATGCAGATGTAACAGTATCAGATTGCAATTGCAGTGTTGATCCTGTAATTGATGGAAGTGGATTTACTGGGTCATTTTGAACTTGATATTTAATATTAGTGCTATCTACTTTTTCAGATACAACAAATTGTCCACTATATCCACCAGCAGTGATACCTGAAATACGGAATGGAGTATCAACATCTAAACCAGGAACAGCAGTTGCGGTAGTAACTGTAATTGTGGTTGAAGATGTAGTTCCATCACCTGCTTTAATACTCGTAATTCCAACAGATGCACCAGTAGATCCAACAATACGGTGTTCATCAATTTTTGCTTGAATATCAAGACCAGCACTTGGATAGTCTGGTGAAATTGCACGACCAGAAGACTGACCATAAACAAGGCTGACCTTTTCATAATACATGTCCAGATCAGTACGATTTGTGGAGTACTTTTGAAAAGTATCGCTAATGTTTACATTATTTGTGCCATCTGCATACTCAAAGCACGTCAGTTTATGGTGAGAAAAGTTAGGGACAAATTCGTTCTTAGTATAATCCTTATAGCAAACGCCATTAGGATCTGCATCAAACATAGTAAACTGCCAAAAATAGCAGGCACCAGTAATTCTAAACAGAGTAGATCTTTCAATATTATCGTTCTCTGGATCTGGAACGTATTTTGGACGAATTTTGGTCTTTCTTAAATCAAGACCTACGATAGAAGTACCACGGGGAACGATTACACCACCGTGAATACTATTAAGCTTATATAATTCGTTTTCTGGAGACTCTAAACTTAAATTAGAGGTAAGATCATATGGAGGTAAGTCGTTAGTTATTGCACCACTTCTTGTTCTATAAAGATTTACGCCGTCTGGAATATATCCCGGTCTATTATCTACAGTATGATCACCTGGATATAGTAAGATTGTGGTCTTACCAAATCTATCATTATTCAACCCTCTTTGATACGAAAATCTTGACGCCTCAATAAGAGCTCGCTGAATAGTTTTGAAGGGGCGTGTCAGCGAATTGCCCTGATTTTCTATACTATCAGTCGCATCCAAATCATTTGGATTCACATAAAGAATCGTTCCTCTGGAAGACTTAAGAAAATTATCTAATCTGGAAAGACCCATCTTATTCGCACTATAGTTCTTGTTATGGATTATTTATCAAACGAAAAAAAGGGCAACCTCATAGAGGTCACCCTTTTTGCACTTCCTTCACACCTTTATATATTACTCTTCTTTTAATTCGTTGTCAAGTATATATTCTACCGTTGTTGCAACGTCATTCATAGCTTCACGGAGATCTTCTTGTCTACCAGAATGCTGTGACATTAGACCAGTTTCGGTAAGAGACCAACGCCACTCTTTCATTGATTTATTATACCACAAATTTATAATCATATCAGTTAATAACGTATTGTTTGTATTTAGAATTTATTTTGATCTATCCCATGCATAATGTGCCCTTTTTCCATCTTGGAGAACATAATGAAAAAAAATTTGATGGTAGTATGTATGCATACCTTTACCTGGCATTGATTCTCTCCAATGGGGTCTTTCACATCCCTTATATACCATCCCATCACCCGGTTTTAGAATAACAGAGTGATTATCACCCATACTGATTGTTGTTCTTTTACTTTTATCTAAGTATTCATCTGGTGTCTTAATCCAGATAGGCCAGTCAGCATCATCTCCCTCTAAACTAGTTCCAACATGCACTGTGACTGAAATTTCGCAAGCATCTCTATCAGCGTGTCTTTCTAGTTTTTGTCCGGGGAAGTAATATCTATCATAATAATAGGTATTGTAAAGTTTGCGACCTAATTCTTTTTCAACTTTCCCACGAACACCAGAGTGAATGGTACGATATTGTGGATGCCAATATCGTGCTACTGAACCCTCTACTTGTTTTTCTAATGGTTCATAATCATAATCATCTAGATTTTTACTATGATAGTTAAACTGTCCTCTTCGTATTGGAACAGGATGAGATAGTTCTTCAGGATCCCAAAGATTCTTAATAACCAAATATCCATGCTTTTCCATAAAATCATTACGAGTCCAAGTTGTACCAGTATTATGCATTTCCTGCATAATTATCTGATCAGGTGTCATTGATTCTGCCATTACTTCCAACGGGGACCAATTGTCCACCCAACTAAACTTTTACGGCATCCCTTCGTAATTTTTAATACTCTGTGTTGTGTACGAGAGTCAAATAAAATCATAGTTCCTCTTTGACGAGGTGCAATATATGATTGTCCAGTTTCATCTAAAAGTTGAAGATTTCCACCCTCATAATCATCTGGATCAGATAATTGTAATACAAAGGATAATTTTCTTATCGCATTGTTATCCTGCATACAGGATAACCCAGCATCATTATGCCATGTATAAAATTGACCTTTTTCATACTGAGTATATTGAATTGCTTCTCCATCAATAGATGTCAGGTCATACAAAAAGTTTTCTTTATTTGCTTTCATCACATAATGCCAAATAAATCCACAAATCCAATGATGTGTTGGAATCCAAGCGTTCATAGAATTCCTTTTTTCCTTATTAAAATCAGGGCCCTGAATTCTAGAGTCCGTCATTCTATCATCAAAATTTTCTAAAAGATCTTTTTGAATAATATCTACTACTTTTTCTGGTAAATCTGTAAAATACCAAACTGATTGAAATGCCATTTTTTATATAATAAAATAATTATGAGATAAATTAATCCACGGGCATGAGTTCTGGATTTTCCAATTCTAATTCATATATCATGGGATGACATTCTTCTAGCATCAAATATGATGATGCTTTGTATAATTTTTCTGGAGTCCATCGTTTCCCATCATTAGCTAATTTTATAACTTCTGGATGTGACTTGGCAATCTCTGGAAGTTCATCAAAAGTGAATGGAACATTTTGAATAAAATATAGCAATATCAATACACTTCCGTCGTGATGATCATACCAGGCATACGTTGTGTCTATGTGGTATTTCATGGGTTTGTATATTACCCCAACTGTATTTAGAGTAATGCGAGTAGGGAGACTTGAACTCCCACGAGATTGCTCTCAACAGATTTTAAGTCTGGTGCGTCTACCGATTCCGCCATACTCACAAGAGTTACAGGGTTCTTTCTAACCTATTAGTCGCTTGATCTGGAAAATCTCTAGGACGACTATCTGCTGCATTATCGGTTCTAGGCGAACCTTCGTTTTTCTTTTCAGTTTTTTGAAAAGAAACTCTTTTATATCTGTTTGCCCAAATATCAGGCATCCAGTATGTTACCTGCCAATTAATCAAGGGATTTAGCTCAAGATGTTTCTCTACAGAGTGATTAAATACACCAATCTGTATATATCCATCATGAGTGACACATTCATTTTCACCAATACTAACTATGAATAGTTGTTTCATTAGTTATATCCCAAGTTGGAGGATGAAATACGCAATACTCATTAAATGTGATTTTCATTTCTTTTTCCGTCAGTCCGCAATTCTTTGCGGCTTTTGGAAGATTCCATTTTGCCGAAAATAACATTTCCATAGACTGTCGGGTTTCTGTTCTCATAATCGTAGCAAAGTAGTATCTCTTCGTAAAAAGATGATGAATAAGACATTTTGAAAAAGGTAATGAGGCAAATTTTTGCCGGGATTTTTTTGCCCCCCTTTTTGGAATTAAAAGTTGATTTTGGTCAGAGGGGCGATGCATACGCAAGTGTGTCTTCATCAAGCATAGCACGACACAGTTCCAGTACACCCATGAACTGATCTACGGTTTCGCAGTCAACAACCTTCTCGTCACCTTGCTCAGAGTACAAGTAGAACTTACGTGCTACAGGGTCAACAACGCAACGGGAAAGGAAATCGTCTTGCATAGGAGTCATTTGATTACCTTGGTATTATAGGACACTCGGGCGTCTTTGTCAACCTCTAGCATCATAGTCATATCCAGAGATTGAAAACTGTTTTGATCCACCTGGATATTCTGCGGGTGTCTCACCCTCATATTCAACGATCAAAGGTTCTCCATCAATTCTGGATGCCTGAATAGTATAATAACAATCAATTGAAGTGCCATTGCCAGACTTAATTTTTACAATTTTACCCCAATCAATACTTTCAATAATAAGATCCTGAGAAGACCCAATTTGTGTAAGAGAAACTGTAATTGATTCTGGGTCAATAAGTCCACTCCAATAATCGGGCAACTTAATTGTGTTGTTTCCAGTAAGTCTACCTCGTATATAAACACCTGCTTCGGGACCTTCTAAACAGATATGTCTAAGACGATGATTTTCTTTATTTGGATGCTTAACATCAAATCCTTTCCACGATTGTTGATTAATAACTCCTTGAATGTTATTACATTCCAATAATGTATTAACTTTAAAGTTATCAATCTGTGCTGTTTTGTGATAGTAAGGTTTACACGCATCTTTTGGATAATCATCCTCACCTGCGTTAGCATACCAAATATATTCATAGTCGGTCATTGGTACTCCCCAACCACCTGCTTTTTTACTACAGTCCTGGCTGGTGGGAGATGGAATAAATTCTCCTGGAAATTCAAAATTTTCGGGTTGTCCTGGTGAGTTTGCCATAATTTAAACTTTTCCTGATTGTAAGTACTGTGTGTTATCTCCTGGATAATCCTGAGGAGATGTGCCTTCATATTCTGCTATGTTTCTTTCACAATCTTGCCTCTCAGCATAAACATGATAGAAACAATCAATTGGTAGACCTCCATTTGATTGAAGATAAACCTTTTCCTCATCAAATCTTTTTACAATAACGTCTTGATGAGATCCAACCGGTGTTAAATTAACGGTAATTGTAGTCCAATCAACTAAACCTTTCCAATATTCTGGTAGTTCAATTTCTTTTTTATTTGTTACTCTCCCCCTAACATATACATCTGCTGTCGGTGCCTCTGGCGCAACATGTCGCAGTCTCCAATCATCTTTGGTTGGGTGTGGGATATCAAAATCTTTCTTTGCTGCTAAAACATTGCCTCTAAAATCTGCAACAGAAAGACCAAAAACTGGACCACCTGCTTGAATTCTAAAGTTTACATCAAGATTACCCATTACACCTAAGTTTGGAGAAACCATAGCAGAGTATGGATTACTCAATCCAAGTGGTAATGCACCTGGTGCAAATGCTGGAGGAGAATCTGAGTTTGTAAGGGGTCCAATATTGAGTGTNGCATAAGGGGTTGGGTAATGAGTTGGTTGNCCGGTAACAACCGGACCCTCAAACATTCCAGACCCATTGATCTTCAGAGGGCCNTCACCAGTGGCAGGGCAGATACCTGACCCGTCTTTCATTTGTCCACCAATAACTAAATCGTCTACATGAAATGCCATATTTACCCCTGATTTTGTTTTTGAATTCTTTGCAGATTATTTTTTGAGTCTTTAAGCGCACAACCATCAGTGACTGCACGAATAATAGAAGAATACAATTTCATTTGTGAATTTGCAATGAGTTCTGCAGATCCAGATGATACTATTCTATATAAACTTTTTGTATTTGCAAGAAGTTTTTTACAATCAAGACTGATATTCTCAGTAGCAACCATCTTAATGTTACCCTTTGATCCACCCTCACCGACAGCAACCAACTCAATGTCAGTTGCTTGTAATCTCAGTTTACCATTAGTTGCAAGAACAACGATGTTTCCGTTACTTGCATGAAGAAACATTGAGTCTTGTGCTTCCTCATTATCCTCGCCACAACTAACCTGATAGTTTCCGGGACTAACAGTTGATGTCCAACCTTTTCGTTGACCATCATTATCCATAAAAAAACCGTGCCGGCCATCTTTTGCCTGAAGCAAAATTCCAGCAGTCACATCGCCTCCTTTATGAATATGTCCAAAGGAACAAGACCCATGGTCATTTCCATAACGAATACCAGTATAGTTATTTTTCGCACTATCTGTTGGGTTTGCCTGATTACTAAAAGACTTAGCTTCCTCAGCACTGATGACACCATCATTATTGGCATCAACATTGCGATTTAATCTATCATTAACTTTATTCTGTGAGGTAGGTACTCCCATTTATATTTCCTTTATAATAATACTATTTAAGATAAATTATCGGTGGTTCCAGGAATGTTAAGTCTTGGATCATTGCTAGAGATATCAGTACCCTGTCTGAGAATTGCAGATGGAGGTGTAGTAACCTCAGCATCAATACTCTCCTTCAGTGTATCATAGACTGGTAGGAGTTGTCCAGGTGTTTCGTATACACCTGCATAACGAACTCCTTCTTTATAGAAGACTTGGCCATAGTATGGTCTTCCATCTATGTATCCAGTCTGTTTCAATCCAACTAGATCTGTCACCTGTAGGATTTGCTCTGGTAAAACTTCAGAATCAACTGGGTCTCTAACTACACTGAACCTTGGAACTGCTTGAAAATTAATTCCAGTATCAGTGATCATTCTAATTTCTGGTTGTTGTAAATCCTCTTCCAAAGAATGGAGAACCTCCCAATGCTGGTGTTTCTGGTAAAACATTAATCTTAGTAATTCTACCAAATGTATCACACTCATATGAGAGTTTAACTCCATTACTTGGTTCAATTACAAGTTGATCTACTCCACAATTGTAATTAATACCAGGATTTATAACCTCAATATCTTCTAATGCAATAGCAACTGGATATGTAGAATCTCCTGTTCCACTATCAGGTGGTTTAGGAAATCCATTTCCGGGATCATCTACAACAACTTGACATACTCTACCCTTTCCAACAATCTTTAATGGACAAGGTGGTGGAATTAGTATAGCAGAAATTCCAACTGGATTGATAGTCCATGATTTACTTCTTCCAGTAGATACATTGGAATTAGTTGTTATTTTCATATCAACAACTGTTGGATTCTGTTGGAAACCTGTGTTGGGTATACGAATGTTACTAAGTCTTATCTCAACAGTTTTCTTTCCTTTTGTAGTATTAAAATCACTGTAAGTTTTAGGGTCACCAGCAAATGTTTTTCTTTTAAAGAGTGCCGTTTGAATTTTTACTCCGTCAACAAAAATTTCAGCTTTATCATCTGCCTCAGTCTTAATATTATATCTACCATCAACAGGAAAATCTACGTTTTCCCAACGCATAACCCAAGTCTTTCCTTGAATTTCTTCATTTGGTCTTAGATTAATATCTTGGAAAAGTGGTGAGAGGAATCCCTTTCTATAACTTGCTAGTTCCGTTGGACCAGCATAAGTTACGCCATTAATTGATTTTTTTACTTTATTACGAATAGAAGTATCAGTAGAAGTTTCAGGAACTTTTCCTGACTCTGCACATATATCAACTACGTTTGTTTCTTTACCTGAACGTACAACATTAGGTCGCGGCAAAGGAACAAATCCTTGCTCATCATCATCTCTGTCAACTTGCCAATATGAAGTACCTCCTTCACTTACCCTATCAAATACACCTTCCGACTTTTCGTAAAGTCCAGGTGCTT
>JGI24004J15324_10001029_pt1 | contig 11188 bp, 8 predicted proteins | sample LinPmetageLP32_FD_15324 | JGI IMG/M metagenome (IMG submission 15324)
CTCAATGCCTTTAGCTTTCAGACGTGCAACGATGTCGTTTGTCACGGCACCCATTGCAACAGTGCCCTCGCCAATGGCCGCAGCCGTCACAGCGTTTTTAATCAGACCCGCGTTTTTCAGCGCCTTTCCAGCCCAGCCGCCCGCAAACATATAAGGCAACGCTTGTGCCGTAAGCATTGGGATTTGACTAGGGTCTTCCATAATAGCGTCTGCGGCTGCACCGCCTTCAGCGATTACATAGGCAACTATGTCATCACGGTTTTCGACTTCTCCAAGGTCGGCTACAGCCCTGTCAATGGCAGCAGCGACTACCTTGTTCTTTTGCTTTTGTACGTCAGAAACTAAGTAATGCTCTGCATAATCACCAACGGCAGTAAGGCTTTCCGCAACGGGGTCAGTAACTTTGTTAACCAGCGGTATCTGAGAACCAGCGCCAACAAGAGCGCCAACCGCTTTTGGTACTCCTGCAACTACGTTGCCACCGACGTCTGCAATGGCGCGGGGCAAGCTGCGTTCGTCTTGTTGAGGCTGGGTCTGCTGTTGCCCGCCTTGTTGGCTGTCTAAAGTTTTAAAGGCTTGGGCTACAGTGTCAAACTCGGGAGTACCTTTTTTATCAGCGTTGTTGACAAGCCAATTGGCAAAGGATTGGAGTTCCTGTTGCGACATACTGAGGTCCAGTTCTTAAAAGTGTAAATGTGCTTTAACCGCCAACGATCTTTCGAGCAGCGTTCAATGTGTCAGCGTCTGCACCGCTTCCAGTGCTTCCCCCGCCCCCTCTATCAAGGTTTGGCATAGTGGTTGTTATGGGGGCGCTTTCATCAACTCTCTGGCCTGTTTGTAGGCGATTGAGAATGATCTTTTGCATTTGTAATTGACGTTTCAGCCAAGAGGTCCAAACAATATCGTTGCTGTCCATTGTAGGAGCTTGAGAGGCAAATAGCTGCATTTCAGCATTACTAATTGCGCCTTTTGTTTCAGCAACACGTTGCATAATACTGTCTAGTCGAAGCTCATTTAAGAACAAGCGTTTTGCTTCATCTTCGTTACCAAGCGTTCTCCCATATAAACGACTGTAAATCGCCTGCCAATTATAGCCTGAGAGACTACTGTCAGTGTCAGCGTCAAACATATCTAACGCTGTTTGTAACTTAGCCATACCCATGCGGACATCGCCTACTGAGCCTATGTCGCCGCCACCAGCGCCCTTGTTCTTAGACGCCGCCAACGCATTAACACGATCAGCATGTGCTTGCCTGCGTTCTTCTTCGAGTTTGAACGTGTCCATCTCAGCTTGGCGATTGGCTTGGTTAACGTCGGCACTCGCGCCAAACATTGCGCCCATCTGCGCGAGAGAGCCCTGACCACCTGCGGCCAAGCCTGCAGCGCCCATACGCATCAGGCGCTCGTTGAGACCGATCTGCATGTCTGGCAGAGCAGAGCCACGGGCGTTGCCTGTGTAGCCGCCAGTCGTGGATCTGACGGTTGACTGTGTGGGCTTTGACGGGGCAGGGTTGGTGAGGACGCCTTTGTCAGTCTGCGGTGCTTGGGTGACGACGGTGCCGCTTTCATTTGGCGTTGTCAGGGCAGGGGGCTGTGCTAAACCGGCGTTAAAACTCATGCCCATTGGAGGATGGTCTGGGACCAGAGGGATTTCATCTCGCTGACTAGGATCTTGCTCGGTACTGCTATTGTTAGCAGCCTCATGTACAGCTTTTAGCGTCGCGCTTGACGCACTAGATTCGTCCATCCCATTACTTGTAAAGTAGGTGTAGACAGCGCCAATCTTATCCAAAAGCCCAGCGCCCCGAGTATTAGGGATTTCGACACCGTTGTGAGTAATAGTTAATTTTGTGAGGATATCAGGATCAGTCATCGCTTGTCCAAGCGCCGTCTTTTGGAGCGCATTGCTAATGTTTAAAACATTTCTTTGAAAAGCGTTCAGATCATCTTCTGGGGTTAAAGCTCTATTGCCGCCAACCTGCATTGCGTTGCCATACATCTCTGCACTAGGCGTGAGCATTTTCCGACGATGAGCTTCCGCAGCGGCTTCTTCCCGTGATGTAATGAAAGGGCGAAGATATCCGCCAGTCTTGTCAGTGTTGTTAGAAACGATGTCGCCTTGATATGCATTGATTGAATCAGTGTTTGCAGGGACAAGGTCTCCATTTTCGTTATAATACGTCGCCACCGCTGGGATGTTTGCGCGGGCGTGTTTTTGTGCCTCTGTGAGAGGGGGCTCGGCAAAATCATCGATTGGCATCTCAGGAGCGTAGGCACCAGTTTGCAGAGCGGGGGCGGCTTGCGCTGGTGGGACTGTGTTAGGATAAAGCTTACGAAGATATTCGTTTCGTTTATCTAGGTCTCTTTGGTAACCAATGAAGCTTTGGCGACGCGGGTTAGGGTAGTCGTAGCGGGGGTCATATAATGCAGCCATCTTACGATATCCCCCGCAAGAACTGTGAGCCAAAGAATGACTTTGGGTTTTTATCTGCATAGTCGCCCATAAAGCCAAAGCCGCCAGCAGCACCCGCGATTGTACCCATGACTGGATCATAGTTGTTGCTTTGCACTCCGCTGACGCCGGTGGGTGCTCGGCCCAACATCGTCGCCATGTAATCCTTGCGCTGGTTTAGAGCGAAATCGCGGTTGCCCTCAAACCTCGCTCGGGCATCGTCCATCGCAGCTTGGTCATAACCTTGCAGAACATTGCCTGCATTCATTCCGAAATTCGCGCCTTCGCCCATAGTATTAAGGCCTTCAGAATATGCGGAGCGGATAGCGTTGTTGGCTGATCCTGCCCCTTGGAGGGCCGAGCCCTGTTGGTTGAACTGCGTATTCTGTTGGCCTAGAGATCGGGCTGTGAAGGCGTCGTTGATGCCTGCGGTGACATCGGCCCTGCGGTCATCGTAGCCACGATTTGCAATGGCCTCTGCGGTGCCTGCGCGGCTGGACGCTGTGTTGCCCGAGGCGCTGGCCGCTTGGTTAATTGAGGGCAGGACGTTCTCTTGCAAGTTGCGACGATCATCGCGCATGGCAGCGTCGATCATCGGCTGCGAGTTGTTGAGGGCGTACTGCTGGGCGACTGCAAGGCGGTCTGTGTTTCGGGCATCGTTAGCCATTGCGTTGTATTGACCATAGATGCCTTGGCTGTTGTCGCCAAAGCCTGCGTAGCGGTCCATCATCCCAGCACCACGATTTATCATAGCGCCGCCTGCGCCGCCCATTGCAGTCGCGGTGTCGGTCGAGAATGCGTTGGGCCCAGCGTAGGTTGGACCGCCGTAGTAGCCCTCGTCTAGAACACCGCGCAGGGCATCTTGGCCCCCAGTCAGATTGGCGTCCACGTAAGGCTTATATTGGTTGAAGCCCGCCATCCGAGCAGCGTTTGCGCGGTCCATAGCTGCAGCTTGGTGCTTGGCACTTCGGTTGCCCATAACACCGCCGATCAAAGCGCCTGCTATCTGTCCAAACATATGTGGACTCCTGTTCTATATTGTAGTGAGTGTGTGTGCTTTAGACTGCCGCCCATGAGTTGCCGTCGTAGACAACAAGGCCAGAATGACCCGACACGGGTATCCACGGCGACACCGCATAGCGAACCATGCCACGTCTCTTGGTCGTGGGCTCTGCGTCAGCCAGTAAGATTGTCGCCTCAGTTACAGACGACAGCGTTCTTTCGATATTCTGAAACTCGTTGCCAAGCGTGTCCCTCAACTCGCCAGTCGGAAGCACTCGACGGCTGTATCTTTGCACAATGGCGTCTGTGCGCTCAGATGTAACCGAGCGGAAGATCTGGGCAAAGGAGCCACAAGTAATCTTGCCAATCATTGCCCCAGAAAAGATAGCCTTGACGTCAATCGTACCAGTGGCCGCAATAGCCGCTGCGCCTACCCGTGGTCGTATGCGATAAACATTGGAAACCTCAGTTACAGCAACGTCAGCCGCCGCCTGCATCAGCTTGAGCGTAAGCACGATGCCGTCAGCGGTAGCTGTGGCAGCACCAGTCGCTGATCCAATTACGCCCCTAACACGCAGCGCCTCTGCGGTCTCGGTGACTGCGATGCTTCCGCTGGCTGGCGACATGACCCTGATTTTGATCGCAGTAGCCGTGACGGTGGCTGCAGTGCTCCCTGCGCCTTGAGTGCCGAGGATGGCACTTGCGATACCTGTGGCTGTAGACGCGACGTCACCAGCGCCATTAACAAGGCGAAAGCGGCGGGCCTCGCCGGTGCCTGTGACAACAGGGGCGTCGGCGCTGCCATCTCGCTGGCGGTGCCTAATGAAGACGGGCGATGCGACAGTTGCTGCAATAGTCGCAGTTTCTGGGAATGCCCTGACGCTTATGAGGATCTGAGGGCTACTGCCGGTCAGGTCAATGTTTGCTGTGACGGGATATGCGTACTTTTCGCCAGCACTGTGCTGTGCTGTGCCGGTTATTGCTGCTGTTCCCGAGGCTTGAGCGGAGAATATGGCAGTAGACGCACTAGTACCTGTGACTACAAGGTCGCCAGTACCTACAGCGTACTTTACGCGGGCTGGAGTGGTCGCAGAGCCTGTGAACGTGGTGGCGGCACTTGTCGTTGAGGAAACAACACTTTTGTTGCTGTAGTTAGTTGGGTCTGGCAGGACCAGAGCAGTGCCGGTAATAGCTGCTGTGCCCGAGCCGACCATTCCAAGGATGCGGCTAGCGACACCCGTGGCCGTAGACGCAACGTCGCCTGATCCAACCATGCCGAAGATGGCGCTTGCGCGGGCAACGTCAGTGATCGCAAGATCGTTGCCGGTGGTGCTGTCGGTGCCACGCACTCGGCCTGCTTCAGCGGCCCCTGTGGCTGTGATATCGACGTTTGCTAGGAGAACAACCTCGACCGAGATTGCTGTGGCCGTGGCAGTGACTGCAAGAGCACCAGAGGCCGTGTCGGAGGCGGCTATGCGACTGGCGATGCCCGTGCCTGTGACAGCAGCGGTAATCGTTGTGGGCGTGTCGGCAAAGTTACCCATGCCCCCATGATATGCACAATAGAAATGCAGGGGAGGACCACCGTCTGGTACAGTGATCTCTGTGTACGCTCCTGATGAGCCCGCTGTGCCCGCTGTGGTAACGCCGGTGGTATACTCGGACCCACCCCCGTGGGTGCCATTAGCCGTGGTACTAAAGCGCAACGGGTGATTGCTGTTACTGCTGTGACTTTGATCAAAGCGGTAGGTATTACCCTCGTACAGGGTCAGCGGGGTGGCGATAGAGCCATTGATAAAGTACTTATTACCACTGCCATAGACATTGGTACCACTGGCAACGGTGACAGTGAATACAGTGGTCGATGGAGCGTCAGTGCTGGCGTGAAACACTCCGCTGGCTGTGACGTCACCTGTGACTGCGAGAGAGCCTGTGGCGACTGCGCCCTTGGTTGCCCCAGCCGTGGGAGAGCTTGCAGTGACCGCGACAGTGCCGCTAGCAGGGTGAGACTGCAGGATGTTGGTCGAGGTGCCAGTGGACGTTGAGCCATCGGTCCCAAGGACCTGACCGCCCATTGGCGCAGTTTCAAAAGCCATTTATGATCCATCCCATGTCGCCGTTTGGGTAAAGTTATTGTGCGCGGCTTCAAGCCTTGTATCAGAAACGTGAGAATCCGGTGGGCATAGTGTAGTTGCCGTGCTGTAATTGGAGGATTATGTTTGTGCCTGCGGACCAGCCGTCAGCCACGCAAAGAGCATATCCATTTGCATAACTTAAACTAATTCCTGACCCACTAGCAGGCGTACCTGTTTGGTTGGACCAAGTGTTATTCTTTCCCATCCACACCTTCCCCGCATTAGTGTCATAGGCGATTTGGATTATATCGTTTACTGAATGTGAGCCTAACCCGCTGGCACTGGTATTTGCGCCATAGTGGGTACCATCGTACAAATACATGTAGAGACAACTTGACCCAGCGTAACCTGTGCCAGTGGCGTTAGTGTGCAGAGCATTCCGGTCTCCAATACCAATCAAATATCGATTGGCGTTGCTGTCCCCACCTGTCCATTTAATCTCAAGGTATCGTTTGCCTTCAGCCATGTTTGGAGCAGAGGAAGAATAAGCACCTTCTGGAAAATACAGAGCATCTTGGTTAGTTGACAGAGTATTTGTGCTTATCTCCAGTTGATTGACCGTTGTCGTTGCAGCCAACGTGTTGCTAGCCCTTGTTTGTGCGTTAGCCAGATTAATATTGGTAAAAAATGATAGGTCACATGAGGTTACGTTTGTTGCAACTTTAACACCATCCGAAGCCTTTACTCGGAAATTCATGATCCCAGCATTGTTTGAGTTACTAGAGCCAACGAGGCTATAAACACCCGTTGATTGGTTGATCGAAGGTGCAGAGGCAAGCTGTGGAGGCAGTGAAGATGCGTCGTAAATCGTGGTGCCGCCGCTGGCCCAAGCATCCCAATCATAGCTGATCGGTATGCCAGCTTCGTCGTAAGCTTTTGCGGTTAGCGTTACAGCCGTGCTGCCGTCGTTTTGAAGAAGTAGCGATGTAGGTGGCGTTGTCGTAAAAATAGGAGCGGCGTTGTCAAGATCATTGGCAGTGACCCCAATGAATACCTTTGCACTTGAGGTCAGGTTCAGTGCAGCATTGTTGGCGGCGCTGCTTTCCTCGACAGTTCTCACAAGCACCGTACTATTGTTACTTACAGCAGCCGTGCCGATCTCCCAATCTGCGCCTTGCTCCACAATATAACGCACTCGGTCGCCGTCTGAGACTCCTGCGTCAAGGAAGGATTGGTAGCCTGCAACAGCGGATGCCAGAGTTATGTTCCCTGTGCCCGTCGATGATATGGTCATCTTGGCCCTATTGGCTAGCTTCGCCATACTACTGTGTCCTCTTTAATGTAGTCATGCCGCAGTCACCGTGTACGACGATGCGGGGATACGAACGACGTCCTTATGTGCGGTGGCATCAATGTTGCTGGCAAAGGTGCCGCGCATAAGAAGGTTGCCGGTCTGTGGGGTCTCAGCGTCGAAGATGCCCCAGCCTGTGATTGTTCCGTATTGTTCCCCCGAGCTTGGACTATAGCTTCCGGTAACAACGCCTGACCCTGTCAACACAGACCAGCTATCAATTGTCCGGTAACCTACGCCCGAGCCATAGGGCGGTGTAGACGCAGCGCCGACGACTGGGTAGCTGTTGCCCGCGATGGGAAACTCAACTCGGTCAGTCCACTTGCGTAGCTCAGTTTTGCCCGTGTTCTGGCGACGACTGTTGGTGCTGTCCCAGTTGCTATTGCGGGATTGGTCATTGTACCAACGGCCATCGTCGCGGGTGATTGAGTAGTCCAAGGAAGCCGAGCCGTTACTCGCCGCGTTATACACAAGCCTGCAACGCTGGTAGCCGCCATAGGTCTCCCCAGATCCATTGATTACACCCGCTCGTACCCGCGCATTCTGCTGATCGGCAGTGCCACTAGAGTTATGCGTCACTGTGCCGGTAGACCAGTCGTGCCAGCGTGGCTCGTCAAAGCTGCCGCCAAGCGTTGAAAACGAGGCAGACGCAGGGCCTACGGATGACCCAGTGCGGTCAAGCGCAAGGTAAAGCACAGAGGGCATTGTCCACGACGTGTTGCGGAGACAATGGTCCGACCACGCTTTGAACGCATAGGGCTGGAGAGTACCAGAGACGCCAATGCTCACACTACCTGCAGGGACAGTAAAGCTGTCGCCGGTGCTTAGACTAATCGAAGAGGCGGGGAAGCTGCCATAGTATAGCAAGTTACCGCCGGTCGCAGCATCAAAGACACCCCAGCCATAGATGGTCTCAGCAGACCCTGTGATCCGTGGAAACTCAATGGCGGCGGCGATCGATGAAATCGACGTATTGCTAGGTGCGCTAAAGCTGATCGACTGCCGAGCTAAGGATGACTCAGTCCCTGTTCCGTCGTCGCCGAAGCCCGTACCAGAAGCGGTAGACAGGCCAAGATACAACGCGGATGGGGCTGAGAACGCACTCACGCCAAGTAAGTGGTCGAGGAACTGCGGCTCCAGCCAGTCGCTCATAGCACCACTCAAGTAGCTGACTCACGCTGCGGTGATGTCGAGGTCGCCTGCTGCAACCCTAAGTACATCATTGACCTCGATGGTCTTTGCACTTGTAAAGGCACCATGAAGGAGCATATTGCCGCCGGTGGATGCATCCCAGAGGGACCAATAGGCCACTGCGCCCCAGTTAGATCCAGTGCAGGCTGGGAAATCTACGACTGCCGTGTTGTCCGTCGTGCCGCCAGAGGCAGCATCGAAGGCCACGGCTACCCGTGCATAACCATTGCCCGAAAGCTCAGTGCCACCGGCGTTCTCGCCCATGCTGGCGATAGACAATCCTAGGTATACGGCGCTTGGCTTGGTAAACGCTGTAGTTGCAAGGATGTGATCCAGCAGCTTGTTCTCTAGATAATCAGACATTGCTGACATAGTTTACGTTCCTTATCGTTGTGTGTGTTTCTGTGATGATAATTAGCGACGGCCAGTGACGACGACATCGAGATCAAAGCCACTTAAGGCAAAGTCTTTGTTGTCAGGAGCGTCGAGGGTCATCTTGTAGCTCAAGTACCTGCCGCCCTGCCGTGTATCGAGCTTGTGATCTGCGTTGGTATCTATTGTTTGCTTGGCACCATAGTTAGGCACGTCAGGGGCGAGGGGCGCAGATCCAAAGGTAAAGTCAAAGGTCTTACTTGAGTTAGCCGTGACCACCTGTGGCGTGATCTTGGTTATGACCTTGTACCCTGACAAAGGTATCTCGACCTCGTCTAGGTCAATCCCTGTTCGCTCGACAAACGGTTGCCCCGTGGCCGTAGCATCGAGAGGCTGACTTAGTGAGCCGTTGTCGCTGAGATCGACGCCATACAACTTAGGCACTGTGATGGCCCTGCCTGTAGCGTTCACGGCCTCTGTCGAGTTGCCTATGCTTACCATGATGGCGTGGCGATCAAAGCCAGCGTCTTGAGCGGCATAGGTGCCCCCAGCGGTATCGTAGACGAGGGTCGTGGTGTCGTAAGTTCGCACAGAGTTTATGTTAGCTGTGGTAGCTGAGACGACGTGAGGGAGATCCATGAACGACCACGTATTGTAGCGATAGTTGTACACAGCGGCTCGGTTGGCACCGACTGGAGCAAAGGCTGGGCGATCCGTGGTCATATCATCAGAGCTTGGATAGCAGAAGTAAATCTCGGACAGCGGGTGATTGTGATAGACAAAGCAGTGATGCGTGGCTGAGTTATCTAAGGCATCAAATACATAGGACCTGATGCGATCATCGACGAGGCTTTCTTTCGTGGTCCCGTCGTGGCTCCAGATGTCGTCGGTATCGAATACAAAGTGCTTGGCTTGGACTTCGACGACACAGTTCTGGCTAATGACCCCGCAGCTACTGAAGATCTTGCGGAAGTTATGGATGAACGCGCCACCAACAAACTCCATCAACCAGACTTGGTCGCTGCTGTAGATGATAAAGTTGGTGCTTAGGCTCAGGCCATCAACGATAGGGGTCTCCATCTGGATGATGTCGTTGGTCCCTGCTGACTTGGTGGGGTCAGTCTCGTCCCATGTCGTCGGGATTGAGTTAGGCAGGGCAAGGTCACTAAAGCGAACCCTGTTGGGGTAGCTGGTGCCAGCCTCGCTGGTGTTTAGAGCGACAAGGAAGTCTCCGTAGGTCCTGAGAGACTTGGCTCTAAAGCTGTTAGGCCAGAAGGTGAGGTCGGCAAAGTCAGTTCCGTTGGGCCCTCTGAAGACAGGCACCCGATCCTCACGATTAACGTAGGTTACGTCAGACAAAACAGTAGCGGTGACGGAAGCACCGGCAGAGGCACTCAAGGTACCAATGGCCCCCGAGCGGTTGGTCAAAGTACCATTGGAGAACTCATGTAGCTGGAACTGGTCGGAGACAAGCAGGACACTGTCGTAGCCGGTGCTGCTAAAGATACCGTGGGCCATCACGGGCACAAAGGATACGCTCGACAACAAGGTGCGGAAGACCGGAGAGCGCGAGATTGCGCCGTCTGCAAAGCGTACGTTGAGGGCCCTGTCGAAGGCGTTGATCGGGAGGTTGAAGGGCTCGACGTCTGTAATGACGCCGGTGACACCGAGGCCACGGATGGGGAGATTTGGCATAGCTAGCGCAACTCTGCCCAAGCAACAATTGCCAATCCGCCGGTCGCTTTGTAGTAGTGCCCCGCTGGTACAATAGCTTGTGATGCCCCAGAATCGTTGATGCCTCCGTGGCCCCCTAAAGTACCAATGTTGACCCAAGATGAGCCATCCGTGCTGACCTGCAGGAACTTCTCTGTGCTGATCACTGTAGCGACAGAAACCATGATGGCTCGACCTGTGGTGTTTTGGTAGCTGGTACCCATGCTGCGACTACCCGTCATATTATACCATTGTTGGCCGTCGCCCACACCAGCGGCGGGAGTTACGGGGGTTGTCCACGAAACGTCGGTACCATCAGAACTTAGAACTTGGCCGCTGGTGCCTGCGCTGAGAACCTGCGTGGTTCCATCTGCGTGACCATAGAGGATCTGACCACGGGCAAGGGCAGGGGTACCATCGCCCCATGATATCGTGGTGCCATTGGACTTAAGCACTGTGCCCGAGGCTCCTATGGCGACCGCAGAGGCCACGGAACTAGAGTTACCGACGACAACGCTGCCCTCGGCTAGGGTTCCCACGACAGGCAGGGTACCAATGAGCGAAGACGCATTGATCTGGGCTGTGGATGCTGTGACCCCGTCCAGCACAGATAGCTCGGTAGACGTGAGACCCGCAGAGATACCATCGAGGACGTTGATCTCAGCGACTGAGGCTGTGATGGCTCCAGCAAACGTAGCTGCAGCGTCTATGGCACCGTGAGTTGCGGTGATAGCGCCGGTTACGTTGGGGAACGTGGCCTTCACAGCGCCCTTCACGAGGCGAAAGTGATCGTCGGCTTGGGCAAGGCCGTCTGTAGCTGCGGGGTTCGCTGCGTTGAGATCGTTGATATACGTTGCGGATTCGAGGGCCATGCTAAGGGGCTCCTGACTTGGTGGGCTGTGGTGGCGAAGAGGCTAAAGAGGCGCGTGTTTACGGGAGAGACTCTGATCGAAGAGGCCTAACAACAACAACAACAACGCTCCCTTTACCCGTGTTTTCGAAATCGACATTGATTCTAGGGGTACGGGGGTG
>JGI24004J15324_10001030_pt1 | contig 11183 bp, 6 predicted proteins | sample LinPmetageLP32_FD_15324 | JGI IMG/M metagenome (IMG submission 15324)
ACTAGAAGCACTAGACAAAAGAATGTGGCGAATAGAAGCTATGTCTATGGTGGGAACTTTAGGTGTGGTAGCTTTGGTTGTCGCAATAGTAATGAAATAGGGAACAGATATGGCAACAGGAACAGTTAATCCCGGAGGAGTTGGTAACACACGAAGCAGTGGGTTTACTGAAAAGATGACAGACCTTTTTGGTGGTTCTATGATTCTACCAGAAACTAAAGATGCAATAATTAATGCTTTTGCATCACAGCTTGAAAAGGGGGAGGGTAGAGGGTTTGAACCGATGCCACAAGTGCCTGAACTCAACCCAAATACAGGAAATAAAAATATGGCAGAAACTGAAGAAAAATTAAAAGGTAAAACTGGAGACGAACTTCGTAAAAGTGTCATCGCCAAAGAAGCAGAAGTATCTGACAAAACTAAACTATCTCCTAGTGAAAAAGTAGTTTTAGAAAAACAACAAGTCAAATCAGAGGAGCTAATGAATCCTCTTGCTTACGATGTAAAAGAAACTACTGCTAAAGAACCTGACAAAATTGATGTTTCTAAATTTAAACAAGACCAACCAACTAAAACAACATCTCCTACCTACAACGCATCGACAGTAGGTGATGTAGGTAAAATGGATGCAGTATCGGGAGATGTATCTACTGAAGCTGTTATGACTGCGGCACAAGGTACAGTGTCTGCTGATTCTTTAGCTACGGCAGCCACTGAACAACTAGATGCAAAAGCCACAGTATCATATCAAATGGCTGAGTTATTTAAGGGTATAGAATCAGGTACAGAGTTACCTGCTTGGGCTGCTCCATCTGTACGTAAAGTATCGGCTATAATGGCACAAAGAGGATTAGGTTCTTCTAGCATGGCTTCAGCGGCAATGATACAGGCTATCTATGAATCAGGCGTTCCTATAGCAGTTGCAGACGCAAATAAGTACGCAACAATACAATTACAAAACTTAAACAATAGCCAACAGGCAGCAATACAAAATGCTACAGTCGTAGCCACTATGGATACAGCCAACTTAAATAACAGACAAATGGCAGCTGTGAATAACGCAAAAAGTTTTTTATCTATGGATATGCAAAACTTAAACAACGAGCAACAAAAAGCTACCATCGACTTTCAACAAAGGGTTAGTGGTATGTTTACTGACGCAGCCCAATCAAATGCAGCAAAACAATTCAACGCTAAGACACAAGGCGAGATTGACCAATTCTTTGCAGAGCTAGGTGTTTCTGTAGAAAACACAGCGTTAAATAGAAACGCTGCTCTTGAGCAGTACAACGTGTCTCAAGCCACTGCAGTAGAACAATTTAATGCACAGATGGTATCGCAGAGAGAGCAGTTTAATTCTAACAACAGAAAACAGATAGACGCATCTAACGCACAGTGGAGAAGAACAATTAACACTGCAGAGACTGCGGCTGTAAACGAAGAAAACAGAACAAACTTACAAACACTATTGAACATGTCTAACCAAGCACAAAATAATCTGTGGCAGTTGTATAGAGATCAAGCAGGTTGGACTATGAGTACAAGTGAAAACAACTTGGACAGGGCCCATAATGCAGCCATGCAAGCGGCAGCTATATCTGAAAGAGCCGACATGTATGATGATAAGTTTGATGACTTTTTAATTATAAAAACTATAGACAATATATTCGGATAGGAGTATAATAAGATGAGTTTATTCGGTAGCTCTATGATGAATCTACTAGTAGGTTCTGCAGTAAGTAAGGGAGCATCCTTAGCAGGAGATTATTTTAAAAACACGTTTATGGGCGAGGGTAGTTTTCTATCCAACGTATACGAGGAATATATTGATCCTTACAACCCTTTTGGCACTGCTGATGAGGTAAGAGATGCAAGTGGTAGTGTGATACAAAAGGCTGTTGCATCAGGAGCTTCACAATTACTTGCACAAGGATTAGGTGTTGATCCATCTTCAGGAAGAAACATGCCTAACATAAGTGTACCCGAAGGTAATACGTTCAGATCAAAAAACACAAATTTTAGCAAGGGTAACTACGGTGGCTACCCTCAAGGTAACTCAAAAATATTAGAAAATGCGTTCAGAGACCCTGCAATAAGACAATTTGCATTTGACTATAAACAATCAAGGATGCCAAATATAAACGTTGCTAGTCCTACTGTAACTATGGGTAGTTCAAAAATAGGGGGTCTTGATAAGGGGTATATAAGGAGTGTAAAATCGTAGCATGGCATTAGACAAATTAAAAGCATTATCTGCTCCTCCCGGACATTCATTTACAGATGAACCCGGAAAGTGGGCATGGGAGCAAGCTCCAAGATTTAGTGACCCGAATCAAGCAATAGATTTTATTGTGGATAAATTTAAAACTGGGCAAAGTGAAGACGATATGTTGAAGCTCATGGCTGCAGGCATAACTATAGAAGAATTAGTAGGTCAAGTATCATTTAAAGGTTTTATGCAAGGTGCATTTAATCCAGACGTAGCTGAGTTAATTAAACCTGCAATAGCAATGTACCTTATGAAACTAGGTATTGATAGTGGATTTACCCCTACAATGTTTATACCTGATGATTCTGAAGAGGGTGAAGTTGACGATGGCAAGTTCTTTTCTATTCTTAANGAACGTAACCCAGAAGTGTTTAATGANATGAATGANAGATTAAATAAAGCAACGAGACTACAAGAAGAGTTTGCTGTAGAGGAAAATATACAAAACATGGAACAGATGGATAATCAAGGCGAAGGAACTTTTATTAATGAAGAACAGCCAATTGAAGAAGATATGATTAGTATGGAACAACCTCAACAAGAGGAGATTGTGTAATGGGATTAAATATACCGTTATTAGCATTATATACTTTATCTGTAGGTTCTAAAAGAAAACGAGAAGAAGCTCAAGCTCAAGCAAAAGCTAAGGCAGATAAAAAAATAACGAATTTTGTAGATGGTGGAGTTAATGGCCCAAGAGTTATAGGGGAAGGTGAAACTTTAAAAAAGGGAGAGTATACTCTCGGCTTTACAATAGGAAATTCTAAAACAATAAATAAAATTCCTGAAAAAGAAAAGCCGTATTTAGATTTATTTGAAAACCCAACGAATCCCAAAGGTGCTTTACTATCTAGATTGGATTTTCAAAAGTTAAATAAAAATAAAAAATACAACTTAGGACCAATTGTAGCACAAAGAAATCCAGCTAATAATGCAATTAATTTTATGGAAGGCTATGAAAGATTTAAAAAACCTGCAGACGTAAAAAATACTTTTCAACAACAAGGTAAAGAAGTAAATGGCGTTTTTATAGCTAAAAAAGATGGAGACACATGGACTCCAACTCACGCAAGACAAGTTACTAAATCAGCTAAAGAAAATATAGAAGGCAAGCACTATGAGTTAGGAGAAGATAAGACTACACCAAAAGAAGAATACGGGTTTAGAAATGAACTTGGTCAAGTAATAGTAGTTGATAAGGGTGACCCAAGAGTAAATGCTGTTAGGTACGTTGAAATAGATAAAAATAATAATTACACTAAATTAGTAAAGTGGGATGATTTAAAACCAAAACAAAAAGCTTCTGACGTATCAGCAGAAGTTAAATATTTAGACGAAAATGGACAAGCTACTACTGTTGATAAAGCAGTAAAGTTTGAAATGGTTAAAACACTTAATGGTAAAGAAATCGTAACTCAAGAAGCAAAATCAATGGTTGAATTAAACAACCAATCAGTACAAATTTTTATTGATGAAGATGGAAAACAAACTTCAGACAGGAAAAAAGCTGTAAAAGTAAGAATTGATAAGTTTGATTCTGGGGGTCTTTTACTAGAGCAAGGAGAAGAAAAAGATTATAAACTAGAAGCAAAAGACGAGAATGTAACAACCGAAGACTTTCTAATAACTGTAAAAGGTGACGATGGTAAAGTTAAAACAGGTATGGCTATTGCTAAGTTTGGCATGACAAGAGAAGAAGTATATGAAGGACTTGGGGATACTGTTGATATTAAAAAAATAATTACAACTAAAGATGGTGTAACTACTTCAAAAGATTTTAATGTGTCTGGGCAAGCTAAAGCAGCTAACTCAGTAACTGATGGTAATACTTATGGTGTTATAAATTTAAAATCATCAGAAAATAAGGCTAATGGATTTGGCAAGAAAACCATAAAAATAACTATGGACAGAAGATTAGCTGGCTATGGAAATTTAATGAATTTTAATCGTGTGTTACAACAGGATAGCAAATTAGTAAATCAAATAAATTCTAATCCTAGTTTGTATTCTCAAGCTATGTCAAATATTGTAGGTGAAGTTAGAGAATATTTTTTAGATGATTTTAACAAGGGAGATGGAGTAGCTAATTTTAAAAATTTACCAAAAAACCCATCAGATGCCATTAGAAAAATTAAAAGTTTAGTAGGGAATACTGGAATAGCTCAGATAAAAAACTTTGATAACATCGTTTTAAATGCGGCAGGTATGTTAGGAGATGAAGCAGCAAAAGAACTAATGGTAAGCACACCTGTTAATGACGGAGAAAACGTTCTTGTAATAAAAAGTAAAGCCAAAAAACTTGATGGTGCTGACTTGGGAACTGTTATGATGGGCGTAAATTACCCTAGCGACTTTGGGGATGTAGTTATGAAAATTTTACCTCAATATGTAAAATCTAGTGATCCTGATTTTATAAAGGCAACTATCGCAGGTTTAATAAAATCAAAAAAAGATGCCAATGGGGATATGTTGTTTACTAAAAACGCTGAAGGTAAAAATGTTCGAGTGTTGGATGATGATCAAGGATTACTTACATTTGTAAAAGATTTAGATAGTCGAGCCGTGATAGGTAAGAAAGTAAGTATAAATGGGGTAGAAAGAAATGCTACTTATTTAGATGCTTTTTTTAGTGTTGTGCATCCTTATCCTGATCAAGCACCGATGGGTAATATTACAGGAGATGTAAGAAATTATGTATTAAGTAATTTTAATGCTCTTGCTGCAAACGATTTTAGTGAAGCACGAAAGTTAATAACGGGATTTACTGATGTAAATCAGAACAGGGTTGATAGAACTATTGAACAACTACACGGAGGAGATACAAGCAACAGAATAGTTTTACAAGAGATTAATGGTAAAGCGACATCTGCTTTCAATGCTATTATAACTATAGATGCTATGGAGGATACATATCAAGTAAACGGAAAAGACATTGATATAAATACTCAACAAGGTGAACTTATCGTAAAACTTTCAGGTATGAAAGAAGCAGGTATGAAAGTGTTTAGATTTTTTAAAGGCGAAAAAGCTATGGACATCGTAGCAAGTAGCGTTGAAGATATTAATGATGCACTAGTTGATCAAGAAAATATCTACGACTCCATAAACTCAAATGATCCTGCAGAGAGAGAAGCTAAAGCAAAGAACAAAGAAGCTCTTGCCGAAATAAAAGAAATTATGAAAGGCAACTTAGGAAAAGGCACAGACTTTATGCAAAGAGCAGGCATAGGTAAACCTTCTGAGTTTGTAAAAAGTATGCCTAAAGCTATGCGTGATGCCTATTCGCAAGGTCAATTAGGAAAAGAAGTTATCAGAAAGTTAGCTATAAGACAGTACCACAAGTACATGTTGGCATATCAACTAGCTGCAGCAATTCAGGGTGGCACAGGTGGTAGAACTATATCTGACCAAGACGTTCAGAACATATTAAGTGCGTTAAACTTTGGTTTCTTTACTGAACCAGAGTTAGAAAGAGCTACCTTACAAGAAGCTAGAAAGATGATGACTTCTATTTATGAGTACAATACTGCTTTAAAAAGTAAAGACACAAAAGTCCAGTACTCTGCAATAAAAGCAAGAGAGTTATTGTTTGAGGGTAAAAAGCACATGTATTTAGGTATAGGCAATAACCCTTCAGTAAAAATAGCTGGTTTTAATAATGGAGTACAAGCAAGGCGAAGTTTTATAGAAAAGAGTCTTCGATTAAATACTAAAGGCACTGGGGGCAATACCACTGAGTCTAAAATAGATAAAGAAGAGACAGAACAAACTAGAAAGCTTATGGAAGCAATCAAAAACAATAAATAAGGATAGTTTATGGCTGAAGAAATAACAGAAAATACAGACAATATCGTACAGCCAAAAAGAGGGTATGATATTTTTGATGATACAGCAGGTGCAGCTAGAAAAGTAGCTGAGAAAGTAGGTGTAGTTAGACCTAAAGCTGTTACTGGTATTGAAAAAACATTCGTAGAAGATATTGTTCCGGGATCAGAAACTGTATCTAAGAGAGAAGTGTTTGTGGACAAAGCTAAACTACAGCCTTATGTTAAAACCGAAAGCATATTTCAAAAAACAAATCCCGTAATGGTTGATATAGTTAACAATATGGTAGGATTTAGAACAAAGAATACTCAAGGCGATGGCTATTCTGAATTTCAAGAAGGTTCTACCTACGATGATAAAATTAAAACTATGAACTATACAGGTGCTTTACAGTATGCTTACAAAAAGAAAAGTGGAGCTATAGCATACGAAGATATTCCTTACGAGACTCAGATTGCAAATATTATAAAAGAACCTGAAGGTTATTCTCCTCCGTCAATAGGACAGATAATTAACCCTCTGTTAAAAACTACTCCTTTCAAAACAGATGATAAAAAAGGTCAAGGTAGATTTCCTGAATGGATACCTCTTATTGGTGGAGACAAAATAGGAGTAACTCTCGATAAAACATTTGGTACAGACTTTGATGAGACAGGATTTAACATTCATCTTGCTAAACAATACAACAAGATATTAATTAAAGCAGGTCTTAATTCTAGGCAAAGACTTGGTATAATAACTGAACGTATGGATAACAAGTTTAAGAATATGGAAAACATACTTGGCTACGCTAGACGAGGTGTTAGATTTGGACTTGAAACAGGGGGGTATCTACTAGGAGAAAGCTACGAATTTTTAGCAAACTCAACAGCAGGTATAACTGACTCAAAAAAACGAAACGATTACTACGATGTACTTATGGACAAGCAGGCAAACATACTCCAAGATGGGTATGCTGCAATGGGAATTGAGATAGACATTGGAACAGCCGAGCTTATAGCTAGTATGTTCACTTCAACTCCTCAAAGATTAGCCGCAGTCGGTGCTGAAATATTGATACCTAGTAAAGTAGCAACAAAGATAGTAACTCAATTGGGTAAAAGAGAATTTAGAAAATACAAAAAATATTTAGCGACAGAAAAACTTAAACCCGGAGGAGAGAACTTAACACCAGAAGAGGGGTTGGAAAAGTTTCAGGCTCTACGAAATAAACAAATAGGCTTTGGTAAATTTACAGCTAACTTAGGGGATGCTCCTTTTGGCATAGGCAAAGTGCATCAGCGTATTGATTCTATATTAAATGGGGGTAGATTAATAAGAGGATTACAGATAGATGATGCGGCTAAAACTGTATTTAAACGACCTGAAGTAACGTCTGCACTTGCTGTGAGAAAAAGAATACTAAAGCAAAGAAATGATTTTGAAGAATCATTACGTATAAAAGGTAAAAGAACTTTAGACAATGAAAAACAACTAGCGTCACTTAATGGCTCTCTTAATCAAGCAACAGAAAACTTACGTATTGTAGTTTTAGAATCAAGCTTACCACCATTTTTGCGAGATGCTGCACAAGGTAACAAATATATGATTATTGGATCAGCAGGTTTAGGGCAACTAGCACAAGACCAAGATGCTTTTGGGCAAGAAAGTGATCCTTTAATACTTGAAGCAGCGGGATTATTTGGGGGTATAATATATCAAACAGGCTCTAACAACAGACTTATATCTAATCTTTTGGATAAAGCTTATAGTTTTACCAATGCAGGTAAAAAAGCTCAAGACCTAGATGTAGCAAAAGAACTTGCTAAACGAGTTAATACCTTCAGACCAGAATTTAAAAAATCATTAGAAAAACGTATACAGTATATGGATGATTTGCAACAAGAATTGATACGAGCAAACGTACCTGCAGAATTAATAAAAATGAGTTTTGCAAAACTTTCAGGAATATCTATTTTACAGACCTTAGAGGAAGGGTCACGTTTAAACATATCAGAAAAAAGTTTAGCATCATTTGGTCAAGTAGTAGAAGACATGCAAAAAATTCAAACTTTAAAAAGTACTCTTTTAAATGAGTTGTCTAATGTTTCTTTAGATATATCAAATATACGTAGAGACAATGATAGTACAGCCTTAGTTAAATTTCAAAACACAATAGATAAAGTTTATAATTATGGCGTAAAGCGTAATGAAAAAATATCTGAAACTATAGAACAATTAAAAGAAGCTCAAAAGAATGAGATAACTGATGCTATATACGGAACTACAGGTATACTAGATGATGGTGTTAGCAGTGCAGATGATATAAGCACTAAGTTAAATAACTCTTATAAATTAAATATAAACAAAGTTAATTGGGAAAATGAAGTAAATATATCTGCAGAGAATAAAACTATAAGTGATGCTGTAGATAAGGCACTTGCAGATAAAGCAAAGTCATTAAACAGACCTAAGTTGCTAAAGGAAGCCAAGACAAAACTAAATAAAAGTTTAAAGAAAGATGATAATCCTGTAGTAGAACACGATAACTTTGGCGATTTGTTTCTTACTTTCTCAGAAAATGTACGTAATAAAGCAAACGCAGAAGTTAGTGCAGAGTATAGAAAGTTAGATAGTTCTAGATTTATAACTGAAACAGGAGAACTTATAGGTACTAATGCTAAAGTAGAAGGCATAGGTATTCTAGAAAAGTTTCTAGACATTACAGGTAAAACAAACGAGACAGATGTATTTAAAAACATTGCAGGTGCAAACATAGGTTCATCCAAGAGAGCTAACTTGTTTAAAGGACTAGATGATGCAGCAGGAGTATCTGTACAGAAACATTTTGACACTGTCAATCAAGGGGGTCAATATGAAGACATAAATGAATTTATAGGTAGTGTTCTTGAAAACGCTGATCCGTCTATGATAAAGTCATATTTACCTAAGAACTTACAAGTTGTAGATGTTTTGAACCAAATGGCAAAAAGTAGAGGTAAAACAATAGACTCAATACCTTTATCTTTTGAACAACTAAAGGAAATGAAATCAGCTTTTTCTAATCTTAATTCAAAATATAAAAGATTACAAGAATCAGGAACTAACACAGAAGCAGGTAACATAGCGTATCAGTACAGCCAATTGAAAAGTGAAACTGACACAATGTTTACACAATTTAAAGTGAATTTTGGGCAACCAAATGAACAGGCGATTGGAGATGTGTTTGTAGAGATAGGCAAAGAAAAAGTTGCTGTCAAAAATGTGTTGAGTAACGCAAATAGTATGCACCAAACCTACATGAATAGATTCTTTGATAACAAATTAAATTGGAATAAATCATTTAAAGGAAGAAACAAAGTATCACCAAGTAGCACTAGACCTACAGGTATAACTTTAGACAACAATCCTAATAGTTGGTTTGACTTTGATAAAATTGCAAACATGAAAACTTCTGAGTTACCTGAATTTCAAGATAGTTTTTATGAGTTAGTAGGAACAAGAATAGGTGGAAACTATACAATTGATCTTGGAACTCAAAACGGTAAAACTTTAAAAGCTCTTATGGAGTTAAAGTTATCAGACTATATACTTGATGTTGCAAACAAAGGGCAGTTAAACAGTAAAGAATACATAACTAAAATGAGAAATATAGAAAAAGCATTTACTGTAGGTAGAGAAGACGGAAGACTTAGAAGTCTTATAGATGTTAACAAGATAGAGAAAGACCTATTCTCTTATAATCCAGCATCAGTCGGAGACAGAGTGTGGAAGAGAGGACAAGATAATCTTGACACACGCATGACTAAGTTGGCTAAAGAAAATGTAAAGCCTGCTACAGAGTATCTAGACCAAAGAAAGCAAGTTGCTAGGGTTCTGCAAACTTTAACATCAGAGAGTACATCCACAGTAAGTTTAGCTCAGAAGATGTTTGAGAACGGACCTCAGTTAAACAGAGCAAAAAATGGATTGTTTACATTCTTCGGTGGCAAAGTATCAAAAGATAGAATAGATGACCTAGTCAGGGATGTATACTTAGAAGACTTAAACAATAATGTATTTAAGTCCACTGGAAAAATGACTATGGATTATAAAGGTCAACCAATACCTGAAGTAACAATGGATATAGAAACACTAAAAGCTATTACTGGATTCAACGATAAAACTAAAAGAGCTATGGTACAAAATCTTATAGGAGAAAAGAGATTAAAAACTTTTGATTCTATGATAAATTTTGTATCAGAGCAAACAAACTTAGCCGAAAAAGCGTCAAATGTAACAGGAGTTCCTAGACATTTTTCTGTAGAAAGTTACATTAGTAGATTCTACTCCATAAACAGAGGAGTTATATCTGCAAGGTATGTGGGAACAGAAGCTATATTACAACAGTTTCGCATGAAAGGTCATAACATGTTTAAGGCTTTGATTGAGAACCCAGAAGCAGGTCAACTATTCTTAGAGATAGTAAAGACAGGTCAACCTCTGTCTAGGCAAAAGGAAATACAATTTTTCAACGTGATGACTTTAGCTTTATCTAACCAAGATAAGATGCTTAATCGAGTTGCTCCCGAAAGAGAGATTGATTTACCTGAAGGTTGGAAAATAAGATACAAGGAATACGAATACGCTAATGACTTAACTTAAGGAGAACGACTAATGAAGATGTATAATAATGGTCAAAGAAAATCCATGATGTACGGTGGTGGAGCAACTATGCGTAAACCAATGATGTACGGTGGAATGACTAAAAAGAAAATGAACATGGGTGGACTTGCTGACCAAAACAGAAAATCATCTGCAGGTCAAGCAGGTATGATGAACCCAATGGGTAGCATGACAGAACAAAAGAAATTCAGCATGGGTATGTCTTATGGTGGTGATGCTAAAAAAAAAAGTAAAGACTTCGGGATGTTAAGCGTAAAAGCTGGAGTGGACAACAATCCTAATGCTACTAGAGCAGACGCAATAGCAGGTGCTACGAAGAAGAAGAAGACGATGGCAACGTAGGCTTATCTCTCTGTCTCGATATCTTACGACCCTTAAAGAAAACAATTGTATTGATAGTGGTGTTGATAGTTATGGCAATGGTTAGCCACGCTTCCCACCACTC
>JGI24004J15324_10001032_pt1 | contig 11174 bp, 6 predicted proteins | sample LinPmetageLP32_FD_15324 | JGI IMG/M metagenome (IMG submission 15324)
GGGACATCGAGAACCTAATAGTTGCTGGCGAAGGAAGCCAGAGAGGTGTTTACGCTATTAATCGACTAGGCGGTATCCACAAGATAGATGCCCGTCTACAGGGCGATGACTTAATAAATGTAAGCATTGGAGGTTCTAATGAGACCAAGGACGTAAAGGGAAGTATCACTACCCGTCAGTACACCTTCGGCAACATGACCAGAAAGAACTGGAAGGAGTTCCAGATGCACATAGAAAGTAGTGCGGATAATAATAGTAACTTTGACCTATCGGCGGAGACTGAGAACCCGGACGGTACATTCGCACTAGGAACCCTTAATAGCTTCAACGGTAACGCTGATTTGCTGAAGGCAGAGGATGTGTCCATCCGTGGTAGAATAGGTAACCGCAGAGGACACGGGATTCAATTTACAGTAAACAATACACAAGGACGACCAAGAATTAGGTCACTACAAACTCAAGGATCAACCTCCTTTAGATCAACACAGAAATCAATATAATGGCAAGATTTATAACAGGCAATGCGTTCGGGGCAACCGATACAGTAACATCAACTACGCTCAATAATGCTGTCAATAACGCTAAAATATCAACGGACTCCGTGGACGGATCCACGATAGAAGTAAATTCTGATGCGCTTCGATTAAAAGATGCAGGGATAACAACTGCTAAGATTGCTAACAGCTCAAGCAAGACAACTGGTGTTACATTCGCTAAGATGCAGCACATCAGCACGGCCAAGGTTCTTGGTCGAGTCTCTGCTAGCGAAGGAGATGTAGAAGAAGCATTTGATTTTAAGGATGAAGATAATATGTCATCCAACAGTGCTACTGCACTAGCGTCTCAGCAGAGTATTAAGGCTTATGCGGACGCAGCACCAAAAGCACAGATGAAAGTAAACAATGTTTCAGGTGCTTCTGTGGCTAGTGATACCGAAAGTATAACACTTGCAAATGGTTTAATTATGAAATGGGGTGAAATTAACCCTTCAAGTGGAAGCAATCGTGTTAATTATGGCAACGACTTTCCGGCGGAAACAATCAATATTCAATATTCTAGATTTAAAGCAACCCACTCTGTCTACGAGGACAATAATTCGGTAACAGCGAAAGATGACGGTGGGTTTAATATTTACGTGGTAAACGGTTCTGCTTACGGAACCTTAATGTGGCAAGCAATCGGACGCTAATGAACCCCCTCCTGCAATCAATTTAATATATCAATAATATGGCAGTAATAACATCAGGAAAAACCTTTGCTAACGGCGAACAGCTATCGGCTGCAAAACTTAATGAAGTAATCCGAGGGGCTACATTTAACTCATCCGACGCTGTTGACGGCAGTACGATGACAATAATCGGAGGGGCGATGGCAGTGAATACAATCGCGGCAGCTCAGATTGGTACTGATGCCGTAGAGACAGTAAAGATAAAAGATGCTAACGTAACCCTACCAAAGATAGCTACACAGGCTGACCAGACAGTACTTGCTAATGTATCAGGCGGGACTGCTTCTCCTACTGCTGTACCTATTGTAGACAATGCAGGCATACTGATTAATAATGACTCACTTGGAACTAGTGACACCAAGGGTGCTACCCAAGGTAATATTAAGGCTTATGTTGATGGTGGAGGTGGATTTAATCCAGCTTCTTATAATGGAGGAGAAACAACGACGCTCCCTAATGGTCTTATTATGAAGTTCGGATCTACTAGTAATAAGACAGTTAGTTACGACACTGATTTTCCAACGGCTTCCATAAGTGTCACCGTTACCCATCAAGACCCTTTCGTTGATAACCTTGGAAATGCATCATTTGTAACTAGCTCTAATGCTGGTGGATTTGTAATTAGTTGTGGGTCAAGCAATACAGTAACAGGCGATTGGTTTTGGCAAGCAATCGGACACTAATGAACCCCCTTCTGCAATCAGTTCAATTAGCATTGCAAAATGCCGAACAGAAAGAAGCTATTGACTTTATAAATAAGGTCGTGGATTTCTGCATTGAACACGAGAATGGGGAGGTATTGGCTGGATGGCCTGAAGAGTTAATTCAACTACTTGTTGGTTACCATATGGCGAAGGACACCTTTATTGTAGAGCAGGACGAAGAAGGTCATATTCAAGGTTTAGGTATGTGGTATAATTGCGATGAAAACGCCAATTGGAATTTCATTAAAAACTGGGAGCCAGATAATAAAGATGCTAACGGTATATTTATTGGCTTCCTTCACGCTAACAGCACTGAACTATTTAAAAAAATTACTCGTAAGTTTTTAGAGGTATGCCCTGAGGCTATGCAAAAGAAAATAATAATGATGCGTCAAAGAAGTCGAGCATTAAAACGAGTCGAAAGTAATCATAAACTATTTAACAAAATACTAGCTATATAATATTATGGGAGGCGGATCAAAAGCACCAGCAGCACCAGCACCAATTGACCCAGGTAAGTCAATGGGCGAATACTTATTTGGTAAGGACTTTTCAGGTTCATATCAAGGCATAACGGACCCACGATTGCAGGAACGATTGATTGCATCAGAGGCAACGTATCGTCCTCAATATACTGCACTAGAGCTTGCGGACATTGGCGTAATGGCTCGTGGCATTGAGGCAGGTTCACCTAATCCAGAATACCAAAGATTACAAGCACAGCTAGCTGGTGCGAGGGCTTCCCAAGGGTCAGGTATGACTTCAGATCAACTCGAGGCGCAAGCTGCTAGAATGTTTCCTCGAAATGTGCAACAAACGGGGACATCGAGCATCGGCGGCGGCGGAAAGTATCGAAGACCTACTTACTCAGACATTAACAGAGGACCCAGGGAAGAATTTCTTAAATTTTCAAGCGGTAGTTATAGCGCAGGAGAAATTGCAAAGCTAGAAACTCAACTTCAAAATACTCAGGAAACCCTTGATGGGACTCCGGGATTGTTTGACTTATTAGAAGAACAAGCAACTCGTGCAGGTGTATTACAGCGTTCCGAATTAGGGTTACAACGTGAGTCCGACGTAGGTGCATTGCAGGAGTTCGCACCTCAAGTAGTCGAGGCTTACCGTGACGCTGATCCCTACAGCACAGGACTAGCCGAGCAGCAGACTGCTATGGCAGATGACCTTTACCAGCGTTCGCAGGGTCTTAACCCTGAGCAACAACGTCTAGTCGATCAGCAGGCACTGGGTATGGCTCAACGTCAAGGACGCGTAAACGACCAGAGTGCAATCGCAGGTCAACTCATGGGCCGTGAACAATACCTATCCGGTCTTCGTGGTCAAGCGGCAGGTATGGGACAGCAAGCTTTTGGTATGAACCGTCAGTTAGCGGGTGACGTAGGTATGACTATCTTAGGTCGTCCTTCAGCTTCTATTGGCCTAGGCGGTCAAGTCCTAGGGCAGGCACAGCAAGGTGCAGCAGGACCTATGGGTCCTCAGCTATTCGATCCTAATGTAGGTCTTAATATGGCACTACAACAGCGAGGACAGGACGTTACGTTCCAGGGTATGATGGCTCAGGCTGATGCATCCAAGAGTGCTGGTATGATGGGTGCCGTGGGTAGCATTGCTGGAGCAGCCATTGGTTTATGCTGGGTAGCCCGTGAGGTCTACGGACCTACTAACCCGCAATGGCTAGAGTTCCGTGAATGGATGCTTAACGACGCACCAAGCTGGCTCCGTAATCTGTACTTGAAGTACGGTGAAAGAATAGCTAAGTTCATATCCAACAAGCCCCTTGTAAAATCAATCATCCGTAAGTGGATGAATACAAAGATTAAATAATTATGGCATTTCAAGCAGGAACAAAAATTCGACCAGAACTGGCTAACGCCGACTTCAGTGGCTTTGCTAATGCGGCTACTATCCGAGCTAACTCACTAGCCCAGCTAGGTGCTACCATCGGCTCCGCTATCAAGAAGCACAAGGTCAATAAGGAAGAAAAATTATTCAATGATAATGTTGATGATTTTTTCTCTACTACTTCGCAGCAAGAGACACAACTTGGGGCGGCTTTACGAGAACTCGGAATCACGGGAAAAGAGTCGGCTGGTGTCGCACGAAAAGCCTTAGGTGATGACTTAGTCCCTCTTTTAAGAATGTTCATGTCAGCTGGCAACGAACCGGTAAAACCAGTTTCTCCTGGAGTAACTAAAGCTGCTGCAGCAATGGCTGAAGAAGCGGGCTTTACATTCAACCCAAAGACTGGCGATATGGAACGAGAAGTTCAAACTGGCGAACCTTCATTTATGGGAATGATTAAAAATAAATTTTTTCCAGGCCAGCCATATACTCCTACAGCAACCGTAACAATGCCACAAGGAATAATAGAGGGAACAACAGGTATGTCCGAGGCAATTAGGAATAAGCGATTAATGGAGGAACAAGAGAGAATGGCATCTGACCCATTGGGCTTGGGTTTACAATAAAGTTTATTTAATACCTATATGGAGTACTCCAGAAAGCAGATTGCTGAATCAGTTAAGAATAAGTATCCTGAATATGCTTCTATTGATAATGATCAATTAGCTGATTCAATCCTTAAGAAGTATCCTCAATACAGGACTAAGCTAGATGACGGCGGGCTACTGGACACCGCAAAGAAAGCTACACAAATAGCACTTTCTGGTTTTAGTGACTTTGGTTACATGACCCTTGAAGGCGTAGCCTCTGGTATATCTAGGCTTACCGGGGATTCGGATTTAGTAAAAACTGTATCCGACTTCAGAAATTACAGCAAAGAATTTTATGAGGGCAGTGTACCGGATGAAGATAAAAGTAAGTTCGGATACAAGGCCGTCAGAACTATAGCTCAGACCCCTGGTTACATAGCGGCAGCGGCCACGGGACCACTCGGTCTAGCAGCTTTGACTGCTAACGCATACCAACAAGGCAGGGATGATTATTTATCAACACAGGGCGTTACTTCTGCTAGCGCAAGTGAAGATCAACTCAAGGAGTCAGACAAAGTTGGGGCGTTCTCTGCTGTACCTATTCTTGTCCTTGAGCGTTTCGGTGCTAGTAAATTAGTAAATAATATATTTAGGGGTCAGTCTAAGGTTACTGTTAGAGAGGCGACTAAAAGAATAGCAACCTCCGGTGTTGGAGAAGGCTTAACCGAGGGCAGTCAGACTATATTTCAGAACACATTAGCCAGTGAGTTAATGCAATACGACCCTGACCGTGAAATTACACAAGATGTCTTTGAGTCAATTTTATTAGGTATTACTGCTGGTAGCACAGTGACTACTCCGTTTGTTGGATACCAGGCTTATCAGGACAGGAACCTGTCACCCTCTGAGCAGGCTGTTGAGCAGGACGTTGACCCGGATACTGAACTTACTTATACGGTCAGCTATGTTAATCCCAAGAACGACGAACAGAGCATTCTCAATCTCCAAGCCGCTAATCCAGAGGAGGCCGTTAGGCTTGCCACTCAGGGCTTAGGCAATCGTGCAGTCAATATAAAATACGAGGGCATCAATACATCTGACTTCAAGGTAGAAGAAGAGGTGACCCCGGATTCTGTAGTAGAGGAAGAGGTTATACCCGAAGCAGAGCAGGCAGAAATGCAGGAGGAGTTACAGGGAGCCGTAGAGGAAGAGGCGGTTGCACCCGAACCTGCGCCTGAACCTACAGCATCTGCTGAGTTCAGTATATCTCCTGAAATTAACCCTAACTACACTAGGGGCAGTGGTATAAGGAAAATATTAGGATACAAGGTAAAAGCCAAGGATGGGGTTGTATATTATATTGAGGGCAGACCGGATTTAGGAGACCCTAGCCTTAGATTTATGGTTCACACTGGCGATGGTGTTAGTGGTTCTTCTCCTTCCAACATTGTAGAAGGGTACAGAACCAAGAGGGAAGCAGTGGAGGCCCTCCAACGAATAGAAGCACCGGGAGCCGTAGTAGAAGAGGCGGTTACACCTGCACCCGAACCTGCGCCTCAACCAGAACCAGTCCAAGAGGTTGACCTTGAGGCCGTAAAGGAACAACAGGATACTATTGAGGATGCCGATTACAATATTGCTAACTTGCAGTCAGAGATAGAGATTGAGAAGAGCAACATCAAGGAGGCTAGGGCTAGGAACAAGCAAGAAATTGCTGCTGTCCGTAAGTCCAAGATACCCAAGGAAGAGAAGTCCGAAAAGATAGAGGATCTCAAGGCATCGATCCAGGACGAAGTTGATGACATGAACGGAAACATTGGCATCTACAAGGAAGAGATGTCCGGGTTCAAGAAGGATCTACGAAAGGCCAAGAAGAAACTAGTTGGTCTACAACCGCCTGATGTCGTAGCCGGGGCTGCACCTGTAACCGGTAAGCCAGCTAACGTGGCTTTGACTAAAGTTGAACTTAAATGGTTCAACGAATTATTAGAAAACAAAGTTAATCGAGAAGAACTCTTAGAAGAAGTTCCATCTTTAAAAATAGTTGATGGTCAACTTTCTGTAGAACCGCAGGATGCCGCGAAACTTGATGACTTTGTATTTGAGTCCAGCATACTTGATGGTCTAGGCACTATACCCCCTCGTATGAGGAAGTATCAATTCTACGCACCCTTTTATACTTTACCATTAACAGATGAGAGAATTCAGGAGCTTGACGATCAATTTAGTCAGGCATTTGCAAATCGTGAGGTAACAGCCGGGGCTGCACCTGTTGGGACTCCGCAAACCTTTCAACAGCCACTACCTACTGGCGAATTACCTACTAGTATAAATGATAAGGAGTCCAATGACATTTTATTGGATTCAAGGCCAACATACGATAGGGTCCAGGCCATCAAAAGCACCGTAACCAAAGCTGGTAAAAAAGCAAAGGGTTACTTTGAAAAACTGGGTGACTTGGTGTCTACTTATGATTTCTTTCCGGAGGGATCAAAAAGAGGAAGTACAAAAGATAAGGTCGATGAGTTCGTTGATTTTGTAGAAAGGAACGTCCTGTATCTTTACGATACGATGGACTCTACGATCCGTGAAAGAACTAAACTTTGGTACGATGGTGCTAATCATATTGCACAAGGTTTTTCAGCTAAGTATGGAATTTCACAGGACGAAGCATCGGGTGTACTTGCAGTTCTTTCTCCGCAAAAAGATTGGTTTCAAAATGTATCCCTAGCCGAACGAGTTCTTGATGCTTGGTACAGCCGTGATTCAATTCCAGCTTGGAGTAGCGAAATGGAGACAACTGCTGCAAGAATATGGAAGGCCAAAGATAATTTATTAATAGACGCTATACGTGGAAAGAAACTAAACGAGTTAAGTGATCCCGCAGAGCAAGCTGCTTGGACTCGTACTTACGATGAGACTTTTAATAGTCGAGAGTTTGCTGTCATTACTCCAGAGGGTGGCATACTTCCACCGTTAGGAAATAAAGTAGGGTGGGGTTCTACGGATGAAATTGCTAAAACCTTTAAGATTTTAAATAATCTAGGGAACGCCCAGGCTTTATCCAAGGCATTGGGAAAGATGCACAAAGTTAGAAACTTTTATAATAACATTGCTTACCCAAATTCTGCAAACGGATACGCCACAATGGATACTCACGCTATTGCGGCGGGTATGTTTTTCCCGGTAGGAGGTGGCAATCCTATAACTAAAGCTGGTTTAGGTGGTTCACCAACAAGGGGTCCAGATGGATTATACGGAACATATCCTTTATTTCTGGAGGCTTATACGAGGGCGGCCAAAAAGCGAGGAGTGCTGCCTCGTGAAATGCAAAGTATTACTTGGGAACAAATTAGAACTTTATTTACAAACAAGTCAAAACCTAAACTTGACTTCGCAAGCAAAACCTGGGAATCTTACTCCAAGGGAGACACAACATATGAAGAAGCAATCCAAAAAATCATTACCAATCACGAAGGATTTGGAAAACCAACTTGGGTCGAGTCCTCTGCTGGCCTGGATGTATTCCTCGGGAATCCCACTTACCAAGGACCGTTATCTAGCACTGGCATATCCGGACCGGAACTTCAAGTCGGAACCGCTGGAAGCGGAAGAACTAGCAGAACTTCCAGAGATGTTCAAGCAGGACCAGAAGTAACAGCACAAGCTGCACCCGTTGACGGACAAGGGCAACCGACACCATCACAAGCAGAGTCCAGCCGCATACAAAAATTCGTAGAAGATAACTTCGGCGGTATAGCTCAGAAGATTGGCTTCCCTATAGAATCTAATACAAGCATTGACCGCACGGCTCGATATAATTCTACTAAGGGTGTCCTTGAATTGAACCCAGATAAGGTCGTAGAACTACAAGCTGCTGGACAAATAGATATTGTTAACGACGGATACCTCAGGGCCGTGATGCGTGAAGAAATTATTCACGGAGCAATATCTAAAGTTACCTTGCAACAATCCAAAGGAAACGATGAAGGACAGGCATTGGTTGATTTCATGTCCAAGGTTGCTGATCTCCTAACGCCGGATCAGAAAGCTAAAATGCAAAGTATCTATGCCGGGCTTGACGCTCAAGCGGACTGGCAAACGGCTGCTGAATACACCAGGGCTGCATTTCAAGAAGGTTTATATGGGGATATAACAGAAAGTTTCATTAGCCAAGGTCCAGCATTTAATAAAATAAAGAAGCTAATTAAGTCGGTTCAGGCTTACTTGGCTAGAACTTTAGGATCAGAAGTTAAGACAAATCCAGAGGTCGCTGGAGTTATCCGTGCTTCTGCCGAGATCTTACAGCAGGTTGATCCCAGTGCTAGGGTCATAAACCAAGCCATCGTAAAGGAGGCTATGGCTAGGTCGGCTCCAGTCTTCCCTAATTCTAATTACGGATTTGCCGTCCAGGGTGAACCATTCAATGAACGGAAAATAGAAGTCACGGCTTTTGATAAGTACGCTAAAACAATGAACGCTTTGCTGGCTGACATTGATCCATCCCTAAAGGGTTTCAGCAATCAGTACTACTACAACATTGAAAGCAAATCTCTGGATAGATTGAAAGCCGCCTTACCCTTCGTAGAAAAATACAGGGGTATTGAAAAGAAAAGCAAGCGGGACTTCCAGAGACTAAAAAGATTATTGTTGTTCAGTGAAGTATCCGTCAGCGAACGCGGTCAGAATTTTATTAAAGAAAGAGATGCACTCCTAAAGAAATACGGAATGTATAATGACTTCCAACTGGGACCTAGGTTTATCCTGGACGAGATCCTGGACGAGGGAACTAAGTCCGGCGTTGAGATGGGCAAGGTGTATGACTACATGCCTCGATTCATCAATGACCTAGAGAAGGTAAAAAATTATTACGGCAAGTCCGCCAAGACTGGCTTCCGGGAGTATTTAAAAGGCACGAAAGATAGCGAAGGTAATGTAATCATCAAGGGCCAGAACCAAGAGATTAAAGAGGCCCGTGCTAGACTGGACGAGTTACAGGAAGAAGGAAAGCCCGTCCCTGAGTCCGTTCGTGAGCTAGCTAACAAGGAGATTATACCTGTACTAGGAGGCCAAGAAACAGCCTATTATGAAGCCATTTACTTTGACGATTACCTGAGGCAGGAGGGATTTAAAAAGCCCAAGGGGGCAACACCTAGCAGCACTAAAGAAAGAACCGTTGGAGTTCTTGAGGGTGATCTGATTCCGTCAAAAATTATTGATGCTTACGATGACATTGATGTAGCCCTGGAAAGATACATCTATAACATGACATCATCACTTGAGACACTTCGGATCATTGGTCGTCGTTACACGTATGAGGACACGGGCATTAAGATAAATAAAAACGAAGTGCCTAGTGATCTGTCCGTCCTGTTAAGAGAACTGGTAGCAGCTAACCGCATCACGGAAGAGCAGGCGGAAGGGATTATCCCGGACATATTCCAACGGGCAGTAAGAGTAAGAAAGCAAGAAGGCGCGCCACTAGAATTACTTAGAAGTCTTGGCTATATATCGGGACTGGTGGAGTTCACCTCGACCTTATCTCAACTTCTGGATACTACTTTTGTTACTGTAAAAAATAATCCAATCGGAACCTTATCTGCGATATTGAACAACACCGTGACCGGGCAAATGGTTGGCATTGATGTAGAACAAATTGCTAGTGAGTTCGTCCAGGACAAGACTGCACGGACCGACGGATCTAAGTTCTCTAAGGCAGCTAATTTAAGTAATAAGTCCTTACGGAAATTACTAATGACTACCGGCTTTAGGCAGTTGGACATGAGGATGAAGAATGCAAATCTTACTGCGAACTTCAATCGATACAGAAAACTGACCAACGGATACTACCGGGACCGTAACAGCAATAAATCAAAGCTGTTTGCTTCAGAACTTGCTTACTTGGGTCTGAGTCCAAATCAACAGATTCAATTCATGGCTGAACTCAAAAGATTCAAGCCAGGCAAACCTAATGCAGAGCAATTTAGAAATGCACCTTTGGTAAGACAGGTTCTGTTTTCAAGACTTAACGAGTCCCAGCCCATGAGTAAAGGCAGCCGACCACTGGCTGCTACGGAGAACCCGAATGCTCAGATCTTGTACATGATGAAGAGCTTCATGGTCAACCAGATGAATAATGCTCGTTCTGAAATCATTAATCGCATTGCTGATCCAAGGTTGTCCAACCTCGAGAGACGAAGAGCAGTCATAGACTTATTAAGATTATTGGCTGGCCTAGCTGCGATAGGTATGCCCGTTGCCGGACTAAAGGACTTCATAGCGGGAAGACTAGGATACCTGAATGATTACCTTATTAATTCTTTGTTGTCCCCTTTGGGTATAAGTACCTACACTGGATACAAAATAAAGCGAGAAGGTATTTTCGGGGCCGCTGTTTCATACTTCGCTCCGGTGTCCTTGCAGATGGGGGGTGATATGTTATTCATCATGCAAAAACTTGCAAATGGACAGAAGGTACAACCTAAAGATATAACTGCTTTTCTACCTTATAGTGAAAATATAAACAGGGTGTTTGGATTCAACACTGAATCACAGCTACGCAAATACGAACGCAAAAAGAAAGTCGGACAAAAGCCTATTGTTATACCGTCTGACATTAAACTTCCTAAACGGTTGTTCTAGTAAAAAGGGCTGCTCCGGATGTGTATCACGGAACAGCCCCTCCAAGGACTGAACAAAAGCGCGGTCCATGAAAACCTCGCTTCGCCTGGGATTACTCCTTCGGCTTACCTTGTATTACTATATGAACCAACTAACACACGAACCATTTGT
>JGI24004J15324_10001037_pt1 | contig 11146 bp, 9 predicted proteins | sample LinPmetageLP32_FD_15324 | JGI IMG/M metagenome (IMG submission 15324)
TCTTCTCTTTTTAACTCTTGAGATATGGCATCATCAATGTTTCTTAATTTTCTTTCAGCTATTTTCACATCACCTTCGATAGCAGGAGCAATTGTTGATCTCATTTTTGCAGTAACTGGATCTAATAAGCCTTTATATGTCAATGTTGATGCTACTTTACCAACGGCTGCATCTAAAGTAGATGTAGATTCTCCAAGTTTAAACCTTTCTATAGAACCACCAAGACTTTCTCCAGCAGCCTCAATACCTTTTCTTGGAAGATAAGAAACTATTTCTGCTACACTAGTACCACCTTTACCAACTGGGATATTAGCAGAAGTTAAAGCAGTAGTTCCTTTTAAAAATCCTTTTATAGCACCTGGGATAACTGCCGTTGCTATTGCTCCTTCTGCACCCATATGAACCTTGTTCATCAATCTACGATAAGAATCCTCTCGTCCTTGGAGCCCGAGTCTTTTATCTGTTTGAAAAGGACCTTGTTCAAAAAAGTCAGACACCGTTTCAGTATTATCAGTAGATACAATAGCGTCTGCCAAACCTGCGGCACCAATTTGTTGAATAGCTATACCCGTTTTTCTGGCTCTACTTATATTACCACCTTTTTGAGCAAGCTTTGCAGCTCGTCTAAAATTTTTAGTAATACCTAAAGTACCTTTGGCTACTAAACCTGCAGCACCTAAACCTGGTACACCAAACTGAACAAGTCCTTCTGTTATCTTTCCCGTCATACCAGCAGGATCAATACCTAATTTATTTCGAAGAGCTATCCCTCCTTCTTCAACATCTCTAGCTAATGTTCTTGTAAAGCCAGAAGCGTCTGATAATATTCCAACAAGTTCACCTACACCTTGAAACATACCTATGACACCAGAGGCAACACCTTCGCCCATCTCTGTTAGAAATCCTTCATATTTAGGATTTTGATATGTACCTTTAGGAGCCGTGGATCGTGTTTCGGGAGCCGCTGGTTGTTTAGCTAAATAAGTTTTAATTCTTCCAATGGCTTCTTCGTCAGAAATACCATCTTCGAAGGTATAATCCACACCTCCGTAGTTCAGAGTTTTACTCATTAGCTTTTACTCAAGTCAACACCAGATTTAAATAGTTGTGGCATTTGACTTAATGGAGATTTTTGTATACTACCTTCTTCATCTTCTATATCTGTTGTTAAATATCTATGAATTTCTGGGTAAATACCTTTTAGTTTATTAAGATCAATTTGAGCTCCTTGATCTGCATATTGAGACACATGACCAAGTAACAGTTTCGCTGCATTTTCTGGATTATCTGCAACGTCTTTTACAAATTGACTGTTTATGTTTTGAGCCCAGTTTGTTGCTAGTGTGCCGTCATTCTTAGATGGATCTCCAAAAACAATTCCAGCAGGTCCAGTAGCACTACCTAGATTTTCTTTTTTAATTTGTTCTCTATTTGTAGGTTTATATGTTCTTGTGTTGTCATAAATATCTTTGGCTATCTTTATACCCTCTGGAGTAAAGGAGTATGTATTTGGATCAGAGATATCCACAGTATCTTTTGTGTATCCTTCTTTAGGTGTAATCAACCCAAGCATGAAAGGAACGGAGATGGCTTTGTTATTTATTACTGCATTTCTAAGTGCTGCTTTAATCTTATTGTCGCTTAATCTTTCTGTTTGATCCATCTTTTTAAGTTCAACCAAATAGTTTAGGTTAAATTTCTTTTCTTCAAAATCAGCATTTGCTTTGGCAATTTCATCTTGCCTCATTTGACCAACTTCTGTCTGAGTTATATTGAAAATTTTTGCTTTCTTTTCTAAATCCAATGCTTCTTCTGCCAACTGCTCTGATCTTTTAGAGCTCAACAATCTATACATAACATTAGTTGATTCTTTTCTGTCTGCTCTAAGATCATCTTTTAAATCACCAACATCTTTTCCAAAACTCTGTAAACCTGCACCAAGACCTTTGGCTATATTAGTCAAGGCATTAGAGCTTTCGCCAGCCGCAACTTGAAGTCCAGCATTCATTAAGTTAAACCAAAACGCTTGTCTTCTATCGGAGTCATAATTTTTTTCTAAGTCTCTAGGATCATAACCGAGTAGCTTGATACCCTCATCATAAACATCCTCAAGTCCAATCTCTTTGCCTTCTTTATTGAGTTCACCAGTTAAATCTTTTATAGCTTTATTATATGTCGTACCTGCGATATCGGTATCTTTAAAATCTTTAGTTGTGGCAGTAGCTACTTTTTGCATGGATGCAGTTACATCTGCTTTTGCAGTAATTAGACCTGGATCTTCTGCTGCCGATAAATCTTGTTTACCTCTAAGATTAAGATTTTTACCAAAAGGCATTAGCTTGTTTACATCAAATTCTTCTTTGTTTTCTGTTTCTTTTTCTAAAATATTTTTATTAATATTATTAATGTTTGGCTCTACATTAGGCTCAATATTTTTATTCTTGTCTTCTGTCTCTTTTTTTAATTCACTTAACTTATCTCCGATTTTGGAACTACCAATCTCTCCTAATCCAAGAGTATCCCCTTTATTCCTCATAATATTAAATTTAGAAGTACCAAATAATTGATCAAGATTACCAGTGCTTCCAACAGCACCACCAAGATTATATCCTTTAACAGCACCCATCAACTCTGGTGATGATGCAAGAATACCCATAGGTTGTTTAGACATACCCGCTTGACGAAACATTTTTCTTTGTAAAGGATCGTTCATTTAACCCCCTCTCCTTGGGTTTACACCTAAATTAAATAAATTACCAAGACCTCCAGCCGAACCCGCTGCACCAAGACCTGCAATACCTAAACCTAACATTTGAGAAGTGGTGCTTGGACCAGGGCTCGTGGTTTTAGAATAAGTTTGTTGTAATGATGGAACACCTCTGAAGATATCAGACATAAAACCAATTTGTTGATAAGGCAGTGCTTGCTCTGCAAGAGCATTGGCTCTGTCGATATCTAGTCCTTTTTGTGTCTGACCTTGTTGTAGACCACCAATACCCAATAATGTGTTTACATCTTGGACACCCATCTGTTGTCCTAATTGTCCAAGAGCTGCTGTTTGTGTTCCCATTTGTCCAATCTGTGCACCGAGTGCACCCGTTGTTTGACCAAGTTGACCAGTAAGTTGTGCTTGCCGTAATGCTTGTGATGCTTGTTGTTGTGCTAGACCTTGTGCTTGTGCAAATCCTTGTGATCTCAACTGTGCACCAGTTCGTGCTTGTTGATCCATAACATTTCTATTTATTTCAGCTTGAGCTATACCTTGTCTTGATCCACCAAATGCACCAGAACCTACGGCACTTGCACCTAATTGATTTTGTTGCATTTGCCCTTGTCTTGCAATGTCTGCTTGTGTTGATGCAATCACATCTTCGGTATACGGATCCATGAACTGTTGATAAGATGAAGGGTCAAAACCTGCTTGTGCAGTTTGCCCTATTGCCGATCCAATTGTTCCAAGTCCAGTGCCCACGGCCCCAATGCCTTGACCTATAGCTTCACTACCTTTTTGTAAAAAAGGTTGAAAAGAACCAACACCTTGTGTTGCACTTGTTATTGCTTGTTGTTGAGCGGGTGATAAATTTGCCAATTGTTGTTTAGAAAAAGGCATTTGTGAGCCAGGACCTGTCAATCCTTTTGCACTAGCAAAAATATCGGCAAGAAATTCTTCTTGAAAAGGAGCTAACCTTACAATTTGTTCTTGTTTAACTTCTTGTGGAGTTGCCATTATGCGGCTCCTTCTAATTGTGACATCATATCATACATTCTTGCGGCCCCAACATTCCTATCGCCACCACCCGCACCTCGAATTGCTTTTGCGGTTAAAACAAATTCACCGTCTGATAACCTAGCAGGCACTGAATCAGAAGTTCCCGTCCCAGGTCCCTCTACTTCTCCACCACCCATAAAATTACGCATCAACTGACTTGGATCTCCAAGATTCATCATCGGAGGCATAGAAACTTTTGGTGCTTCTCTTTTGGCTAACTCATTTTCAACCATTCGTAACTCTGCTTCTGTATAACCTTTTTTTCCTACTCTTACGTTATGTCTTAAATCTTGATAACTCATTTTTTCAGCAAAATTTCGAGTATCATTTGGATCTGGTATTATACGATCCATTTCTGCGATACCACCTTCATTAGCTCTAAAGCCACCAACTTTCCTTGATTCAATATCTTCGGCACCTTGTCTTTTTCTATTGTCTTCAAAGTATTGTTCACGTTCTTCTTCGTCATCTAAATTATACATTTTATCGCCAATTCGTCCATACCCTAGTCTAGTTTTACCTACTGGATAGTCACGCATTTTTTCTCCCATTTTTTGTTCTTCCTCTCCCATCAAACCTGCTAACCCTAAACCTGCTATACCTGCTGTTAATCCTTTGTTGTTTTTTACAAAATTACCTATTTGATTTACAATACCACTACCACCAGCTTCTTGGATAGCGGTAACAGGTGTTGTTCCTGATATACTACTCATACTTCCAGATGCAGGTAATTTTTCAAAACCTTTACCATATCCACTCATGTATGCAGTACCCCCTGCGAGTGCGGCATTTAATAAAGCTTGTTCTGTGTCTTGCCCTGCTGCAAGAGATCCGATGCCCGATCCAATTGAAGCACCCATCGGCCCACCAAAATACATACCTATACCCGCACCAATAATTGGTGCTGCTTTTTTTAATGATTTTGTAATGTCTCTAAATATACCCATAGCTTATAATACCAAGTAATTGTTAATTTTTCAATCCTATATCTGTGCTAACGCACTTGTTGTCACTCTTGTCTTCGATACATCTTGTATTGTTGCCACCACATGTAATCTATTGGCTGTAGCTGCTTGTACTTTTATGGACTCACCACTTTGTAAAACTAGTTCTCGTGTTAGTAGTTCTATAGTTGTGTTAGCTCCAACAGCTTTAACCTTAAATAAACTAAACACCGCATTGCTTATATCAACTAGTGTTACTGTAATTGTATCAGCATTACCACTATCTTCTGACACCAATATAGATGTTACAATAGCAGCATTAAAGTCTGCTGTTGTTGGCACAGTAAACAAAGTCGTAAGATTTGTTGTAGTCAAATCAACTTTTGCATTTAAAAGACCTTGTATATATTGTGGAATACTGGTGATTAACATTAACGTCTACCGTCCTCTCGTATATCAACTCGTGGCGTACCTAATTTATACTTTGTACCCAATGAAGTTGAGTCAATCCTAAGTGCAAAAGACCTACCTCGCAACCTATAATCTAGTTTTTCTGTAAATTGTTCAATAGGACTAGTTGCAGATCTTTGTGTCGCACCTTGTATTGTCTTACTAAAGTTAGATCCTGGAAAGTTCTTGGTTTTCATTGTAAATGAAACATCTGGGTTAACACTTGTTGATCCATCAAACGTAACATCAGGTATAACTCTTTTTAAAAATACAAACTTATCGCCATCTCCAATATCTATTGGTGCAGATTCAATAAAAGATGTCATAGCAGAACCATCATCATCAAATCCTACTTCATGGTTATATAAATATTGACCACCAGTAGCCATAGGCAATGTTCTTATACCTCTGTCAAGCCATGCTTGTCTTACAAGTGTCCCATAATACCAAACTTTTTCTATGTAATTGTAAGCCACATAAGCATCTATTTCTGTGCTATCTTTTGTTGGATAAAACCATAATATTTCACTAAATTCTGAATTTACACCCGCATGTACTTTATCTTTTTCTTCAAAATTAAAATCTAAAAATACTTTATCTTTGACTGTACAAGGCATTTGTTGTGTTTGACCAGCCACATACACATAGAAAGTATCTACACCCATCCAGAACACAGCATCTTCTATGGCTATAGCTGATGCTGAACTCATAATTGTTATATTCTTAGATAATTCTTGCAAACCAAATGTAAATGGTGGACCTATAAACTTCATGGCGTGTAGCGTTTTGTTTGTAAAACATAGTATCTGTTGTTTTGTCTCTACAGCTTGGACAAAGGTTGATCCACCACCAAGTCTTAAATCACCTGCTGTGTTTGTAGCTGTTGGAAAGAAATCAACTGGGTTTTCTTGTGAAGAAAATCTAATAAGCAATGGATCTTGTACACCATTACCTTGTGTAGCAGAGCTATTTGCACCAAATCCATCACATCCAAAAGCAATCACATGTCTGTCTTGGTCAGACACAAGAATTTGTTTTGCAATTTGTGGAACACTTGTTTGTCCAGAAAAAGCTGTGCTTAATTCAACTGCTCTATTACCTAAACCATTTGTCCTATCCCAGTAAAATATACCAGAGTCTCTAGCGTTTAATAATAAATCCTCACCAAAGTTATCGTGTGACCATAATCTAATCTGTGCACCGGGCACCGTGATTGATGCTGCACTACCCCACCCAACAAAATCATCTGTAGCTAAAGCATTTCCCACTGCTAATCTAACAAGAGCATTATCGGCATGTGTTGCGGCATCCGTGCCACTATGTCCACGAGCTACGGTCATTGTATTATCATCCGTGGTTGCCGATACAAGCATAAGCTCATCGTCAACTAAAATAACATCGTTTGCTGTGTTCATACCTGTTTCATCATCTACATCAACGGCAGTCTCACTATTGTCCAATGCTTCATTAAGTTGTGTTGATAACGCACTTGATGTTGTACCACTCCATTGTCCAGCACCCCAACCAGTTCCACCAACAGTTGTGTTAAGGCCCGTGTTTAATTGATATGTACCCACGACACTTGACCCACCATTACCACTATCAGATCCATTGGCTGCAACACTTGCTGTGATTGTATAAGAATTTGAACTTATAATAGATACAATTTTATATTCTATATTTAAAATGGCAGCTGTGATTGTACCACCTAAACTAGCTGCACCAGAGAATGTAACAAAGTCATTCTCGTTTGCACCATGTGCTGGATCTGTAATAGTTATGGTTGTTGATCCGTTGGTCGCGGCAAACGTAACATCACCTGCACTTGTTGTATTTCTTATAGGTGTAATGTCGTTAAAAGTCTGACCTTCTTCTATGTAATATTTTAGTTCCGTGCCAAGTCCTAGAAAATCAGAGCCATCAAGAGCCACCCAGTTATGTAACCGTCTTGCTGATCCTTCATAAGTATTAGGACTATACTTAGTCCAACCACCAAACTTTTCTGGAAAACCAAATCTAAATCTTACTTTATCACCATCAACAAAGCCACCTTCGTTACTATAAGATGTAATATCTGATACAATACCAGGTTTAAATTTTAAAGATTGCATAGGCATTACGCTGTACCTCCAGATAAAGAACCACTACCACTTGATGTAACATTACTTACACCTTGTATTGATTTACCAGACGAACCTCCCGATGAAGCAGAAGCACCGTTTGAAGGTGCTGAAGACGGAAAACTAATTGTAGTGCCCGTACCATTCCCGCCAATACTGCCATTTGAACCCGATGCACCAAACGCACCACCTGCTCCTCCATTACCACCGCTACCTGCATTAGTTCCACCAGAGCCACCGCTACCTGCCGAACCAGCAGATTGATTATATCCTTGACCCACGCCACCTGCTCCAGCCGATCCACCAGAAGTTGGTTCGTTTACCGATAAAGATAGACTAGTGCTCATGTTGTTGTAATAAAAGTTACCGCTTGGTGTTGAACTACCATAAGGACCAACAGTGTAATTACAAAAATAATATGTTGTACTTGCGGCTAAAGGTGCTTTTAGTCCGCTCCATGATAAGCCACTACCATATAAATCTCCACCTTGTCCTTGACTAGCTGTATTTTCTGCTGTGCTTATATCGACTTTTGGTGTGCCTCTATGCCCTGTTTGACCATCTTCTGGATAAGGATCACTGATAGATGCAGATAAACTATATTCAGCAGATTTATTAACTTGAAACGAATACCACATTGGACCCATATTAGATATAGTTGAACTTACTGGATTACCAGATATGTTTAATCCCCATTCACCCGAACCAATACCAGACCACGCTCTTGGTCCAAACTGCGTTAAAACTGAATAAGGCACAAAACTAGGCTTGTTTCCAACTTTGTCTGTTACACTAGAAATTGTAGCCGTTGCACTAGCACTTCCTGCACCACCTGCACCTCCATTGCCACCACCGCCACCACCTGCTTTGATTGTACCATTGTTAACTAAGGTTACGGCAACACTTCCAGCAACCTCAAGTGCATTACCGCCAGTGCCTCCATTTGCCGCACCACCAGCACCTTCAATACTACCATTGTTTGTAACTGTAATAGAACCAACACCATTGCTTTCTATAGTTAAAGCAGCATTAGACGTACTAGTTGACCCAACAGTTTGAGAAGAGTTTACTACAAACTGTTTTGGATAGTTAACCTCGTAATCATCTCCAAAGATAGTATCCGCACTTTGATTTGTGGCTGAAGAAGAATATGTTTTTCTAAAAGCTCTTTCTTTACTGTAAAAATTATTGAATGATATGGCTCCCGAAGCAGGTACACCAGCAGACATATTTGTAGAAGAATTATTACCAGCATTAGCACGAACTAATGAACCACCAAGATAAAACTCTGTCAAAGCTCGACTTGGTAAGTTTGATCCAGGGTTATAATGTTCTTCAATATCTTGAAAAGATATTGCTCCAGATGCCTGCAATGATGCCATTATGGACTTCCAAACGCTGTTATATTATTGGCTGACGTTACTGCACCAGTGGATGCTAATTTAAATTTTGTAGTGCCGTTATATTTAAATAACAAATCATTATCACCAGTGTCTAAAACTATCTCCCACTTACTAGATCCAAATTTTACAGATTGGTTTCCCATGAGCACATCGTTTGAATTTACATCCAAATCACCTCCAAGTTGAGGAGATGTGTCGCCTACTAAATCTGTTGCGTTTAACAAAGTTGTTACGGCTGCACCACTACCTGCACCGTCTGCAACAACTATATCAGAGAAACCATTTAACAATGTAACAGATGCACCACTACCTTGTTTTATTGTAGCCGTTTGTCCACTGCTGTTTTTTATAAAGTATTGTTTTGTTTGATCGTTTGGAGAAATGGTTAAATCAAATGCACCAGATGGAGAACCAGATAAAATTATTATTCTATTTTGTCCGTTTGATACTGTACCATCACTTGTAGTGAGAGTGGTATTTCCAGAAATAGTTAAGGTCAAAACTCCATTGAGAGCTTTGTCTATTATGTCAAAGTTGTTATTGGTTGTGTTACCCCAAGTACCTGCCTGTTCACCAGATCCTATTTTTTCTATTCCTGTGCTTGATGTGTATGTACTTGCCATGTTTACCTCACTGTATTTCTGTCCAAGTTTCCGTACCAGACGGAGTTATTGTTGTCCAACTTTCTGCACCACTTGGAGTAATGGTTGTGTAGCTTTCTGGTGTTGCACTTGCATTTACCACTACAAACTTAATATCTCCTACTGCTGTTTTAGTAAAGTTAAGATCTTTACTAACACTAGTTATTCTTATCATAATACCATCAGCAGTTTGTGTAAACTCTGATGTTAAATCTATGTTAGCAACATCTAATCTGTTCGCTGCTGTAGTCTGTGTAAAATCAAAACTCTGACTTGTTGATGCACCAGAACTTATAAAGGTTGCCGTAGATGTTTGAGTAAAGTTACCATCCATCGTTGCAATACCCGCAAGTATACCGACACCTACGGATGTTTTAGACGCTACACCACTTAACTCTGCACTAGCAGCTAAAACAAGACCACCTACATCTGCAATGGAAGTTTCGGCAATGGCTGAGTGACCTAGCACTATGCACTCTCCAATGCTGTTATTCTTGCTTCTAATTCTAATATGGTTTTTGTGAGTAAAGGCACAATTTTAGATTGGTCAATTCCTTGATATACATTTTCAGTTGCAGTTTTTGTCCAAGTGTAATCAGATGGGTATATTGCAGCTTCAGTATTTCCATCTTTATCAACTGTTTCTTTTTTTCTTTCTGTAAAAAATGTTTCTGATAAATTAGTTTCTATAACATTTCCGTCTGCATCTTTAACTGTGCCTAAATCTTGAGTACCATCTTTTTTCCCAGTAATAGCTTCTGGAACAATATCAGATACTTCATGTGCCAAAAATCCATCAATGGTAGTGTTTGTATCATCAGAAATCCAATTAAATCTAGCAGGTTTTAATTGTTTTAATCTTGATGTAGCATCAAAAGTGTACGATACATTTTCTTTTAAACGATAATCTGAAGATGTATTATAAACGACAGCACTATTATTCTGACTTATAGAACCAATTCTATCTCCATTATAGTTATGAAACGCTTGAAACACTTGACCAGTATTGTTAGTACCGTTTTGTATCATTATGCCACCATATGATTGTAAATGTCGATATATAGTTAATCCGTGTGCATCTTGGTCTGTGCCTATTCCAACATTACCACTAGCATTAATATACATAGCAGCACCACCAGCAGCTAAGAAATACATTCTATCGTTAGCATGACTATAGTATATAGCACCTCTGTAAGCCTGATTTCCAGTAGTGCCATCTGCAAAATAAATAGAACCTATCTTATCTGTTGCACAAGCTATGGTCATACCAACATGACCATTACTGTCTCCACCATTATTAATTACTAAATTACTTGCGTAATTGTTATAACTATTAGGACTGCTGTCTCCTATGCCTACTTTATCACTTCCTCCTTGAATAAACAAAGCATGTGTATAATTATTTGATTCAACACGAAAGTCTAGGTCTACAGATTCATCATTAAATACAGTTTCGCCTTCAGTTATATTCATACGGCTTTTTAGTGTTCCAGCTACCATACTGTTTATAAATATTCTGCCATCTTCTGTGCCATCACTAGCATCTTTGATTTGTGAACCTATTTCAGCATATATAACATCTTGGCTATTATCATTTCTACCTTCAGATTGTATTTTACCTAATTGGTCACTATCAGCAGGAGAACCAGAGTTTCTATACAACCTAAGATTTGGTGCAACATTTGCATCTGCATCAGTTGATGTAAGTGTAAGTTGGTCTGTGTTATCAGCAGTGCTTATAGTTGTACCATCTAATATGGTAGCACCTGCTCCTAATAGTTTTGCTAGATCACTGGCTCTGGTCATCCTTTACCTCTTT
>JGI24004J15324_10001039_pt1 | contig 11121 bp, 5 predicted proteins | sample LinPmetageLP32_FD_15324 | JGI IMG/M metagenome (IMG submission 15324)
ATGTTTAAAATAGAAGGCCGCAGAATTTTAGCTAACGATGATGCTTGCAAGATTATCTACATATCACGTTTAACAGATACAGAAGATTATGATTCTTTGCTGTCTAACGCGATAGCTCATAGGCTTGCGGCTGACACAGCTTACGCTATCACTGGTAGTAACTCTGTAGCCCAGCAAATGTACACCATGTATGAAGCTCGCTTGAAAGAAGCGAAAGGTGTGGACTCTATGGAAGGCTACCCAGAACAGCCAGTAGCGGATTACTTTATCGACATTAGGTATTAGAACATGGCGCGGATTTCCAGCATTATAACTAACTTCCGCGCTGGGGCTTTGTCCCCGCGTTTGTTTGGACGCATAGATCTAGCTAAATACAATGAGGGTGCAGAAACCCTATCTAATATGTTGGTCTTTCCTCAAGGCGGTATTACTAGACGGCCTGGTGCGTACTATGCTGGTGCATCAAAAGATGGCGGCAAAGTAAGGTTAATGAACTTTGAGTTTAGCGATGAGCAAGCTTACGTTCTTGAGTTTGGTGCTAATTATATCCGTATATTTAAAGATGGCGGTATAGTTACTGAAGCGGCTAAAACAATAACAGCTATTACAAAAGCCAATCCAGCAGTCGTAACTGCAAACTCTCACGGTTATAGCAACGGTGACAGAGTTATGATTTCTGGCGTTGTAGGGATGACACAAGTAAACAATGTTGAGTTTACAGTGGCTGGCGTCACCACTAATACATTTCAGTTATCTGGTGTAAATAGTTCAGCATACACCACGTATGGCAGTGGCGGCACATCTGGTAAGATTGTAGAAATAACCACAACTTATTCTGTTACAGAAATATTTGAGTTAAATCATGCACAGTCTGCGGATGTTTTATATCTAGCTCATAAAAACCATGAACCAGCAAAACTCACTAGAACGGTAGCCCATACTGGATGGACACTTGCCGATATAGAATTTTATAATGGCGCATATTTAGATGAAAACATTACCACAACAACATTACACGTTTCAGCGGAATCAGGGAGCGTAACAGTTACCGCATCTGCTAGTACATTTGAGGCTGGTCATGTTGGTTCTGTGTGGCGTTTACGCGAGATTATAGAAGCTGCCCATGCAGAGTGGGAAACAAACACTACCTATGCCCAGAATGATGAAGTTCGTTTTGGTGGTAATGTGTATCGCAATACAACTGCTGGTAATACAAACGGTGGCAAACTACCGCCTGTTCACACAGATGGTGATGAAACATACGGATCTATTACTTGGAAGTTCTTGCACAGTGGCACTGGTAGCATGGTAATAACTGCTGTAGCCAGTGCAACAAGTGCAACAGCAACAGTGCAAACTAAAAGCGGTTTCTTGCCTAAATCCTTTGTTGGATCAAGCGGAGCATCTACTCGTTGGTCAGAAGGGGCGTTTAGCGGCGTTAGAGGCTTCCCCAGAGCCGTTGCGTTCTACGAGGAGCGTCTGTACTTCGCAGGAACGACACACCAGCCACAGAGCGTATTTGGGAGTGTTTCTGCTGACTTTGAGAATCATTCACCAGGGACAAATGATGACGATGCAGTAAGCTTTACTATTGCATCAGATCAGGTAAACGTAATTAAGCACATGCTTCCTGCACGTTTCTTGCAAATACTGACTACAAGTTCAGAGTTTACGTTGTCTGGTGGGTCTGGCACACAGCCTGTTACACCTACAAACGTAAATGTATTGCGTGAAACTACCTTTGGCATATCAGATATTAGACCGTTACGGGCTGGCAACAGTACAATTATGCTACAAAAAGGTCAGGAAAAGGTTAAAGAGATTACCTTTGATTTAGACACTGATGGCTTGCTTGGCATAGATTTAAGTATTCTTGCAGACAATATTCCGCGTGGTGGTCTGACTGACATGGTTTGGCAGCAAGAGCCTGAGTTATTGCTTTGGTTTGTACACAATGATGGCAGATTGATCGGTTTGACCTATGACCGTGCTAATGGCGCAGTCGGATGGCATGAACACACTATAGGCGGTACAAGCGCACAAGTCACAATAACAGTAAGTGATTACGCAAACATAGCTGTCGGCACTACTTTAGTATTAACAAAAAGTGATGGCACACAAGTTACATTTACATCTGAAGCGGCTGGGGGAACATCACCAGCTTCATCGCTAGGGTTTAGACCAAACGAAAGCAACGACACTACAGCAGACAACATCTTTACTGCTGTTAATGCACACGCAGATTTTGTTGTAGAAAACCCAGCAGCGGCAGTCGTTACTATAAAAGAGGTTGCGCCTACGGCTGGCGGTTTATTGTCAATTAAAAGTTCTGATACAACTAGATTAACCACGACAAACCAAGCAGCGGCTATTGTTGAAAGCATTACAGCTATACCAAGCGGATCTGAAGATCAGGTTTATGTATCTATTAAAAGAGAAGTAAACGGTAGCACTGTTCGTCATATATGCTTTTTAAGCTCTATCTACTTTAACGACACCATTACTGATGCCTTTTTTGTTGATAGCGGTTTAACATACGATAGCACTGCAACATCCACCATTAGCGGCCTTAACCACCTAGAGGGCGAGGTTGTATCTATATTAGCTGATGGGTCTACGCATCCTGATAAGACCGTAACTGGCGGCACTGTTACTTTAGACAGAAGCGCAAGTAAGGTTCATATAGGTTATGGATACACATCTTTTGTAAAAACACTGCGCTTAGAAGGCGGTGCTGATGATGGTATTTCGCAAGGTAAAATCAAGCGTATTCATGGTGTTACCGCTAGATTCTTAAACACTGTTGGGGCAGAGATAGGCTCTAACCTTACTGGTTTGGACAGAATACCTTTCCGCGATAGCAGCATGGAAATGGATGAAGCTGTGCCAATGTTTACAGGCGATAAAGAAATATCATTCCCATCTGGTTACGATACAGATGCACAGATTGTTATTAGGCAGAACCAGCCTTTGCCAATGACAATACTTGCAATCATGCGGAGGTCTAATACTTTCGATGCTTAACGTAATCCCTTTTAAGAAAGAGCATGTGCTAGATATAAAAACACGCTTTGCCTTTTCGCATGAAGGTAAGCTGTCGTTAGCACAGAATGAGGGATGCCCTGCTTACACTGTTATGGAAGATGATGAGGTCATTGCTATAGGCGGTGTGTCTTTAATGTGGCAAGGCGTTGGCGAAGCTTGGATGGTAGTCAGTGAAAAAGGTTATTCAAAGCCATTATCCATAGCTAAGTATTCATTGTATTTGTTTAACCACATTCAAGAATTTCACAAATTTCACAGAATACAGGCAAGCGTTGCCGTAGTTGATGAAACTGCTAACAGATTTGTGAACTGGCTTGGATTCGAAATTGAGGGTATCATGCCTAAGTATGGGCTGGATAAGTCTGACTACTTTAGATATGCGAGGATAGCGTAATGGATCCTATTACTATAGCAGCAGGGGCAACTGCCGTATCAGGAATGATGGGGTACAAAGGCAATATGGCCTCTGCAAAAGCTGCCAGAGGAATAGGTGAGTTTAACGCTACCTTGGCAGAGCAAGAGCGTGATCTTTTGTTGCGGCAAAAAACCCAGCAAGAATCTAATTTGCGTAAGCAATCCAATAGACTTATTGGCGCACAAAGAGTAGCGACAGCGGCATCTGGCATAGAGATGGCAGGAAGCCCGTTAGACGCTCTTGCAGACACATTCTTTAACACAGAGCTAGATGCTTTAAACATTAGATTTGCTGGGGATATAGAGGCACTAAACAAAGCGTCTGAGGCTGCTTTAGCCCGTGCATCTGCATCCGCAAGATCAGCAGCGTTTAAGACACAGGCTTACAGCACATTATTGTCTAGCGGTTCTCGTTCTGCACAACTACTGGCTTGATAGGATAAGACATGAAAATACCAATGTATAACAAGGGGATGGGTCAAGCGGTAGGTACGCCAGCAGGAAAAGTAAGCCCACGGGCTGACATTGGTACATTTGCAGCACCTGCACAAGCAGCGGCACAGTTTGCTAATCAAGTTGGTCAGGTTGCTTTTCAGTTTGGTATGGCTGAGAAGAAAAGGGAAACTGACAGAGTATCTAACGAAGAAGCGGTGCGAATACAGTCTGAGGCAGACGATTTAATTCTTAATAATCAAGACACAGAAACCGCAGTTTTTTCTCAAAACTTTAAAAAGTTTGAAACAAAAAAGTTAGCAGAAATTGATCGTATTAAGAACCTTACAAACAGCCAGCGTGATGCGGTCAAAGCCCGTGTCTCTCGCATTATGTTATCTAAAGCTGCTGCTGGAAAACAAAACACATTTAACCGTGGGCAAGCGCAAAGTTCTTTAGCTGCTAACGAAGTTCTTGATGCAAACATCAACGAAATGGGAACTCTTAATCCTTCAGACCCAAGGTATAAAGAACTCTACAACACTAACGTAGACGAAATAAACAAAGGCGTGGCAAACGGGTTGACGCTTAATTACACAGAGACTTCCATGAAGTTGGCTGTAAGTGGCAGAAATTATTATAATAATATAGAATCTGCAAACTCTACTGCAAAACTTGATGCCATAACTAAAAATCTTAAAAAAGATAAAACTTTACCAGTAAAGACACTGCAAGCTTTGTTAGCTAATGCCTCTGCGCGTGAAACAGTTATAAACTCTGACAACTTAGAGGCGGCTAGGGGCGATCTTGCAGATATTGCTTCTAAAGCAACCCCAGATCTACTTACAGAAATAGCAAAATCATTCACAAGCAATGAACCCATTACATTTGAGTTGGGTGGGGAAGAAGAAGCAATAGACCCATCTAACCTAACCTCATCTGCAAGGTTGCAAATGGCTGGCCTTGCTTTGAAGTTCCATAATCAAAACGTAGCAGAAATAACTGACAACCTTATTGGAAGAATTGGTGCTATTCAAGACAACACTACAAGAGAACAGCTTTTGCAAGCGTCAGAACAGGCAATGAATCTTAATAACTTTACCATTACAGATGATAAAGGTGTAGAACATGAGTTTGACATGTCTCAGTTACCAAATGCTCAAAAAATAAAGTTTGGAAGTGCGCTTAATGAAGCGGCTCTACAGTTAGAAGATACCATTTCAACTGGCATGACAGTTCAAATGAACGATGTCATTGGTAGTGGTGAAAGCATTGACAATATAGTTACCTCTGCAAGAAGCATGTATGATCCAGTTTCTATGTCTAGCAAAGGGCAAAAGGCATCAAACGTAGATGCTATAATCTATGACTCTGCTGATCAAACTGTTGATGGTATTAACAGACAAATAACTGAAAACAATCTAAGAAACGTGCCAGAGATGTTAGCGCAGTTAAAAGCAGCCGAAGCTTTGCTGACACAGGACTTTGATGGCAGAGGTGCGTTTTCTACAAGAATAGACTCACTAGGTGATGATACACAGACAACTTTAGATAAAATATCGGCAGCTAGAAAAAACATATCTAAAGCGATAAACGCTCAATCTATCGGGCAAGTAAGCGTTCAAGACTTTATGAATAAGCGACTTTCTTCTTTTGGTTTGACAGATCCAGAAAAGACTGCCGTTATAAATGCTGGGATGTCTAAAGCTGCACAACTTGCTGCTAAAAACAATAGTAATACAATGGACGTACAGTTTGATCTGCTTGAAGGTAACAACGTGGTTTACAAACCTTTCAAAGAGCGTTTGGGTCAAGCCTCATCGGTTGGTAGAAGCGGTGTATTAGAAGAAGGCACTCCTGAGTTTCAACAAGTACAAGAAGCTTTAGTCACATATAATGCTATGGGGCGTTATCCTGCTGTACAAAACAATCACACTACGGAAGATGATAGAACATTCTTTGACGCTGTAAATCAAAGGTTGCCATACGAGACACTAGAGCAAGCAATGATAAACGTGTCTAAAGCAGCGCAAAAAGACATTGATGTTACAGTTCCACTAAAAGCTATTGAGCAAAGCGTTAGAAGTATTACCTCTGAAACAGAGGGTAGTTTCTTTGTTTCTTTGTTTACTGACCAGCCAACAGAATTGCAGAACAAATCAGACGTACAACAAAAGTTAAAGAACAGAGCATTAGATTATGTACGGTTGGGCGTTGGTGAGAAAGAGGCAGTCGAGGCAGCAAAGGTAGATATGGTTAAAAGCCATGTGCTTGTGCGTGGCATACTGACACCCAAGACGGTTGGATTGCCAGATAATATTAATGAGATGGCAAACCGTGCTGTAGCGCAATCTATTCAGTTCCGTGATGAAAAGAAACTTGGTGTAGCAATTATAGCAGAGGATGAGCTAGAGGCTTCTGAGTTATCTATTGTACAAGGCACGGCAGACCCGAATGTATGGGTTTTGGTGCGTGATGGCGGCATACCAGTACAAGGTGCAATCTATAGTGATGTGGCAGAAACGCCTACTGATGAGGCTGTAGCACCTGTTGACGTTAAGTTTGTTACATGGACTACAACTGAATTAAAGCAACTCTTAAACGCTGACGCTGCGGCACTGGATCAGGCTAGGATTGATAAGTTTAACAATAGAGTTAGACAGACAGCGGTTGATATTGCAAACGGTTACAATATTGACCAAAGCCTATTAACAACAGGCGCACCAATGTATACAGGATCTGAGTCAGAGGCCGCCGCCTTTGAAGAAGAACGCAAAATTATAGATGCACAAGAGGGCTTTGTTAGTTCTGAGTTCAACTTTACACCAAGCAACATTCTTACTGACGCTACTAAATAGGATTGCAAATGGCGATTAGATATAACAATCCAGGCAATATTAGAGGTGGGCAGGATTATGCTGGTGAAACAGGTGAGTTTTACACAGCCTCTGATGGCAGTCAGTATGTAATATTTGACACCCCTGAGATGGGTTTAAGAGCATTGTTTATTGATCTTAGGTCAAAGTTAAATGAGTTTGACGGGGATATTGACCAAATAATAAACAAGTATGCCCCGCCATCAGACAACAATCCTACACAGAAATATGCAGAGTTTGTAAAGTCTAAGGTTGGCAAAGACAAGGCGAGAATAGAAGATCTGCCTAAGTTAGTATCTGCTGTTATAAACTTTGAAAACAAGCCAAATGTAGCAAAAACATATACTAAGCCTGAGTTGTTAAATACAGCATTTGACCTTTCGTCAGTGTCTATGCCAAAGCAAACAAGACTTGCTGATGCAATGGAATTGATAAAGCCAACAGATAAGCAAGATCTAAGTATTTTAGAAACGCGCAAGCCTATTATTGATGCGCCTGTGGCTGATGACACACCTATAATAGAAACACGGGAAGAACAGCCTATTGCATTAGCGCAAGATGAAACCCCTATAATTCAAGACAGACAAGTTCAAGAGCCAGCAGCAGAAGAAAGCGTACAATTAGATTTATTAGAAGATAGGCAACCAGAAGAACGCGAACTTATTAGCCTTGAAGATGATGTTAATGTTCTTGAGCAACGGCAGAAGCCAGCAGCAGCGCAAGGCATAGTGCGTGACGAGTCAGGCATTATACGCACCAGAGTTGCCCCAGCCGAAACTTCTCTAAAGCTAGAAACTGACGTTATAAAGCCAGAAGATCTAGCACCAGAAGGCATGGAAAAAATGCCTTTGAAAAGACAGCCGTTTGTTCCACAGCCAGTAAAGCAACAAGTCCTTTCAGAGTTAGCGCAGAAAGACTTTGAGTCATCTGTTGATTTTGGGGATGCAGCAAAGGCTGCGTTTGCCGAAGAAAACATTATGTCTTGGATGTATAGAAACTCACCAGAGTTTGAGCCTGATCCTGATTTTATGTTAGATGAAAAAACATATAACGAATTAGTTAAGGACATCCCAGAAGATTACCGTGATTTTGTGCTGGATTCTTCCAGCCTTGCACATGCAAAAGCTTTGCGAAATCAAGTTTTAATTTCTATGGAAAACGATAGAAAGCTTGCAGAGTATGGATGGTCAGGCGTTGGCTTGCGTGTAGCAGCAAGCATGTTAGATCCCGCTGCTGTTTTTGCGACTGTTGCAACAGAGGGTGTAGCTGCCCCCGCTATATGGGGTAACAAGGCAACAAGGCTTGCTAGAGCGTTGCGAGGCTCTTTTGGCGGTGCGGTAAGCACAGCNGCTATTGAGTCTTACCTAGTGTCTCANAACGCCACCAAAGACCCGTATGATATATTGTACGGCGTTGCTGGGGGTTTTGTGCTTGGTGGTGCTATAGGTGCGGCTCTTGGCAAAAGCGACAAAGAGTTTGTTTCTGCTATGCAGTCAATGGACACTGCCGCAAGAAACGCACAAGTAGAAGATATTGGTAAAGTAATACAGCAAAAGGGCTTTACTACAGAAACAGAAATTCCTAAGTCTGCTTTACCAGAAGTGGCGTTGCCTAGCACATTTGATCCCAGTGCTGGTGCTATGGCAAACCCTTGGTCACGCCCTGTTCAAATACCAGATTTAAGAACAGATACTAATGATTTCTTGTTAGACATAGGTGAGCCAGCATACAGTGATTTACGTTATGCCAGAAAGCTAAGTATGACAGGCCAGCTTAAAGAGTCTAAAGTTTCTTCCGTTAGGTATGCTGGTAATATTCTTGGAGAGGATGCGGTTGGTTTTAATAGAGGCGGCGAGGTTATGGAGTCTACAGCAGACATCCTTAAAACAAACGCTACAAAAGCTGACTTTACTAAGTTTTATCAAGTATATCAGAATGCCTATAATGATTGGGGTAAAAGCCAAGGCATAGGATATTTGAAACGTACATTTGGCGGCACACGGCAACAGTTTGGAGAATTAGTTGCAGACGCTATAGAAAGCCCACAACTTAACCATCACCCAGATGTTGTTCGTGCAGCGGCAAGACAGTCAGAAATATTTGCAGATGTATTAGGCAGGGCAAAAAAAGCGCAAGTAAAAGGTTTTGACTCAATTCCAGAAGATTTAACGTATTTTACTCATTTGTGGAGTCCGTACAAATTTGCAGACACAAATAATAAATACGGAACAGATAAGGCAGTAGAACTGTTGAAGACATCTATAATGCGTGGAACGCCAGAAATAGATGAAGAAATTGCAATAAAAATTGCAAGCCGCATGAATACAAAATTGCGTAAAGCAGATGCTGGCATGGACAGCGGCCTTGCTAGAGTGTTCTCAACAGATCAGAAAGATGTGTTGCGAGATATTCTTGTAGATGAGGATATTTTAGATCAGGCAGACGCAGATAGACTTATAGCTTTGTTTGATAAGCCAAGGCAGGGATTGCCATCCCGTGCAAAACAACGGCTAAAGCTAGACATTAACACAGAGTTAAACCTTGAGAATGGAAATATAATCCGTATCAAAGACCTTATGGATCGTGATGCAGAGCAAGTGTTTTCTGCTTATATAACTCAGATGGAAGGGCGTATAGCTTTAGCGCAAAAAGGCATTAGATCTGATGGTGACTATCAACGCCTTGTCCAAAGAATAGAAGATGATGCCGCTTCTGTGCATGGCGCAGGGTCTGTAGATAAGATAAAAGGTGATTTAGAAACTATAAACGTATTGTACAATATGATCTTAGGAAGAACCTCACCATTAATTAGCAACCCTACTGGCAGATCTGCAAGGCTTGCAAGGCTTGCTCAAGACTATAACTTTATACGTTTAATGAACCAAGTAGGGTTTGCACAGGTGGCAGAATTAGGCAACGCATTGGCTATAGGTGGATTTCGGGGTTTGCTACAAGTAATGCCTGAGATGCGATCCATGCTTAAAAGAGCAAAAAATGGAGAGCTTGACGATTCTGTAGCTAGGGATCTTGAGGCGTTTGCTGGCATTGGTGCGGATAGATTAATCAATCAAGCAATGAATAGATATGATGCACAAGATTTGTTTGTGCGTGGCAGAGGCGATGTAATTGATAAAGCATCTTTTGGCATTCAGCCTATAAAACGTATTGTTGCAGATATATCAGGTATGGCTCCTATAACACTTGCTCTTGAACGTGCGGCTGGACGTATGGCTGTGCAAACAATAACTGACTTAGCATTTACATCTCGCAAATTGTCGGCAAAAAGGTTAGCTGGCCTTGGCTTGGATGAGGATATGACAAGAAAAGTCATTGACCAGATTAGAGAAAACGCCGTGACCACCCCTTCTGCATTTTTTAAAAATAGGAAAGTAAGATCTATTAACTTGTCAAATTGGCAAGATGAAGCAGCAAGAGATGCTTTTGTTTTGGCAATATCACGTTGGACAAGGCGCAGTATTCAGCAGAATGATGTAGGAAATCTTAACAAATATATGACCACTACCTGGGGCAAGCTTCTTACACAGTTCCGTACATTTATGCTGGTGTCTTACGAAAAACAAACTTTAAACTTATTGTCTGCAAAAGACTTTAGGGCTGCTACAGCACTGTTCACATCTGTATTTTTTGCTGGGGCTTCTTACATAGGTCAGACTTCTTTAAATGCACAATTTAGAGAGGATAAACAAGAATACCTAGATAAACGGCTTTCAGCTATAGAAGTAGGAAAAGCGGCGTTTCAGCGTAGCTCTTGGGCTTCTTTGATTCCTGCTGTGGTTGACTCAGNTGCGCTTTTCTATTTAGACCANCCTNTTTTTGCTTATGGCAGAACAACTGGCTTGGCTTCAAATTTGGTTACAGGAGTCCCCGTATTTGACCTTGGGCAAAAAGCCCATACTGTAATTACTGGTGGTTCAAGAGCTTTGTTAAACCCAGACTACCAATGGTCACAAAGTCAGCAACGTGCCTTAAATTCTATTGCGCCTTTGCAAAACGCTCTTGGAATAAAGGCTGGGTTACAAAAGTTGGTAGACCTACAGCCTAAGTACGATAATTTTGATTAACTTTAACCCACTTTCTAAAACGCTAAATATTTGGTATATTAAGAAACCGTTTGGAGACATAAGATGACAGTCAGCAGTACCACAACTAAGGTTAGCTACAGTGGAAATGGTAGCACAACAGCGTTTGCTTATACCTTTAAGGTATTTGATGAGGATGATCTCACAGTTATTCTGCGTACTGATTCGACTGGCGCGGAAGCCGTGCAAAGCAAAACAACCAATTACACGGTGTCAGGTGTTGGAAGTGCGAATGGGGGCAACATCACTTTCGG
>JGI24004J15324_10001040_pt1 | contig 11116 bp, 10 predicted proteins | sample LinPmetageLP32_FD_15324 | JGI IMG/M metagenome (IMG submission 15324)
ATGCAGCTGAACTTGGACATGATTTATCTAAAGTTAGACAAGCAGTAACAAGTGATATTATACAAAATATTTCTTCTAAATATAAAACGTATTTTGACGCAATAGGTAATGCTCCTGTATTTGATTGGTCTAATGCTAGAAACCTAGCAGGGGAAGCTTATGGTCGTTACAGTAAATTATTAGATGAAAGTCAAAAAATGGCATCACCTGCATATAAAAAATTAGAAGTACTAGCTAATAAAGGTCCAGGTAAAATGAGTGGAGAAGAGTGGTTGTACCATCGTCAGACATTAAACGAAATATTATTTGGTCCTGTACAAAAAGAAAATTATGGCCGAATGATGGATGATTTATATGCTGTAAGTAGAGAACTAGAAACATCTTTTGGTAAAATGACTAAGTTAAATCCAGGTGTATACAATCAAGCATTTGAAAGTTTGAAAGAAGCCGACAAAGCTTTTTCTGATATGACTGTATTATTTGGTTCTACAGCTATGAAAAAATTAGGGATGGATGAAAAGTTTGCTTACAATGCATTAGCTAAACTTCCTGGTTCTATTGAATCAGATCAATTATTTTCAAGAGTATTTAATGATTGGCAAAGTCCTGAAGCGGTACAAAAACTATATGACTTTATAGGTCCTGAAGTTTTTGCTAAAGGTATGAAAGGTAAACTATTAGATGCCTTTGAATCATCATTTACTCAATCTAAAGGATCACCAGGCTTTCAAGATGTTAGTGTAGATTACTTTAAATCATTTGATGATTTAAGTTTTAACGCTGAAGTATTTAAAAAACGATTAGGTATTACCGGTGCAGGTAAAAAAATGACGGGAGGTGCTCCGTTTGCTGCTTTTGATAAAGGAATGGCTTTAGCAAGAGAAGGTGCTGATAATCTTCCTGATGCAAGAAAACTAGTAGCTTTTGCTGATGCTGCAGAAATATTCTTTAATGCAAAAAACATGAACATATCACAGTTCTTAACTCGTAAGACAACACTAGGTGGGTTTAGAGGATTTATTAATTCTATTGTTCCTACCCTTGCTGTATCAGGCGGGGCAGCTTCGGTTGGTGGAGCTATTCCTAGTATGGGAACACTTGCAGGTATTATTATGGCAAGAAAATTAGGTTATGTTATGTCCTCTCCCGTTACAATAGATTTATGGGGAAAAGCAATGAAAGGATCAGCAGGTTCTGCTAAACAAGGACGTTTATTTGCAGAAGGATTGCAGGCTTTACTACAACAATATCCAGATCTACCAAGTGAATTAGAAAATGAATTTAATAATATACAAAACAGAGCTAATGATAATCCAACTATTATGGAACTGTATGAAAAAGATAGTAAAAAAATTACTGACTTATCCGCTGAAGATTTTATTGAAAATTTAAAAGGTAAGTATGGAGATAGTAATACATTTATTGCTCCAGGTATGAGAACTGATAGCATACCTACTACTCCTGAAATTAAACCACAGGTAGATCCTAATGCTGTACCACAAATTAATCCTGGCACAATAAACACAACTCCGGTACAACCTAGTAATACAGGAGGATTAAATGTAATGAATAAAGTAAATCAAAATTCTAGATTGGCTTTAGCAGGTAACGATCCGTTGATGCAAGGTATAGCTATGAATAACAGAAGGGCAATCTAATGGGTTTCTTTAGTGATTTATTTGGAGGTAAGAAAACAGCTAGTCCTAGTAGTTCTAATGACAATAACTATAATAGTTATTTAGAAGCATCAGGTACTGGTAATCAAATTGCTAATGATCAAATTAATAATTTAATTAATAATAATCAAAATTTAAAAAATCAACCAGGCACAGTTAATGTAAACCCAAAGTTTAACGATTTTATAAAAAGAAACACAGTTAATGGTGTACCTAACTCTGCAGCTCAAGCAATTATAAATCAATATGATGATGGAACAAATGCTTATCAACAACAGATGCAAGGTATTATTAACAGTAATCCTTCTGCAGCTGCGGCCTATGCTAAAAGATTTCCTGTAACTAATTTTTTAAAAACCATGGGTCCTAACATTGCAGGAGGAGGATTGTTTCCTGGCGGTGGATTAATTATGAATGCTTTTGGTAAAGCTAAAGATGCAGGAGTTAACTTTTTAAATGCAGTACCAACAGGAGCTGCAACAGGAGTTATTGATCAAGGGTTTGAATTTATTAAAGATAACTTTATGACATCCGGTTCGATAACAGAAAAACCAGAAGAAGTAGATGAGTTTAGAAATTACTTAAACAATTTAAAAGGATTAAACGCTTCTGCAGGTTCAGGAATAAGTCCTTTATTAGATACTCCAGCTAGTGCCACTAATCCAATTAACAGAGATGGTCAAATACAAAGAGACTCTACTCAAATAACTGTAGAGGACGTTGCGCAACAAGGATTAGATGGTTTCTTTGGAGGACAAAGTCAAACAGACAGTTTTGAAGATTTTGATAGAAGAATTCCTCCTAAAAAAACAACACAAGATTATATAGATGAGTTTAATGAACAATTTAGTCTTAATGATAAACTAGAAATATTTGGAAAAAATCCATATGAAAGACAAATGATTTTAGATCAAGTATCAGGATATTCAGGAATACCTGATAGGATGAATTACAAAATGGGAATAGATCCTGATAATAATAAAATGTACAATCAATTAGCAGGAGAAAATAGAGACATGTCTCTTGAAGATTTTATGATAGACAATCCTGGCGGAGGAGTATTTAACTTAAGATGAACTTCACCTTTAAAGATAGTGTTTGGGTCGTAGGAGTTTTTGTTGCTTTAGGTGCTACTTGGGGNATGACAAGTCAAAGAGTTACGGCTATGGAAACAGATTTAGATCGTATGGAGACGGCAATACAAATTTTTACTAAAATAGAAACACGNATTGCTGTAATTGAAAACGAAGTTATTAATATCAATAAAAAACTTGAAAAGATGTCTAAATAAAAAAATTTTTATCCCGTAAACACCCCTACAATGCAAAGTTTAAGGGTGGGTAGGGTGATTGTACCAGAAAACTATGTTTTTGTTCTGGTGTATAAAAAAACAACTATAGCGTGCATTTAAGGTAAAACAGCTCTGTAATAGGTTTGGTTTTTCTAAATTCATTGTACAACCATGTACAATACTCATCACTCATGTCTCCACCTAAAAAATCATCAACACGACAGTCACGCATAAACGTTTGGTAAGGTGAAAAATAAATAAATGCACCTACACATATTAAAATTGTAATACAAAATAAAATTATTTTTATCAAATATCTTTTTTAAAATCTTGAATGCATTCAATTGAAAATCTAAAGTATTTATTCATCTCAAACTTTTTCCAACTAGATACAATTTCTTCACATTGTTCTTTAGGCATTGGTTCATTCATTACCATTTGATTACCTGTGTACACCCAAGTGTCTCCGTTGTATCCCCACAAACTTACTACTAATAAAAAAACTTTTGTCATCTCAATCCTAATTTGCTCCTAAAGATATTTATCTTATCGAAATGCTTTGGTGTGATTTCGTAGATATCATTATCTTTGCAAAAGCGTATCGCACTTTTAAAATGATTCCAAGCTTTTATTAATTCTTGGCCTTCTAACTCAAATTTTTGTAAGTGTAGATTTTGTGAACACATTAATACAATACCTTTTTTTATCTTAGGTCTATTAGGGAATGTGCTATTATGTGCTAGCACATAAGCTGCCAACTGACACATATACTTCCAACACCATTCTTTTCTTTTAGGTTTGTTTGATTGTTTAAAATCTATAACAACAGGTTGATGATAATAAATACCAGCTAAATCTAGTCTACCATGATAGTGATCTCCAAATTTTAATTTAGATTCCATATGCCAACAATCTTCTAACTTATGTTTGATTGCATGGTCATAGACTTGCTGTGCCATTTTTCTACCTAAGATACCTTCTTCTGTTAGATCAACACAATCTTTGTCATCACCAATCCAATGCTCAAGAAACTTATGCATAGCCGTACCTACAGTAGAAGAACGTTTACTTATTCTTTCTGCTTCTTCATGACCAACTCTTTCTCTCCAGTTTTGTAAAGCTTCAGGATTATCTAATACTTGTAAAATTTTAGATATAGATACACTCACATTGAGTCTCCCCAGTTCTTTCCTAACTCGGCATCTACTTTACTAGGTACTTTAAGCTGACATGCATTCTCCATAATATCTACAATTTTCTTAGCTGTTTGATGATCACGAACAGATACAGCAATCTCATCATGTATCTGTATCATTGGGGTTATTCCCTCTGCATGAAGATCTATCATTGCTTGTTTGGTTTGATCCGCAGCAGATCCTTGTATTATTCTATTAAAAGCAGTGTAAGTAAAAGCTCTTCGTATAGCCGGACCGTACTCATCTTGAGCCTGTTGCTTTGGAAGAGGTTGATTAAATTGTATAACATCTCCTGGTTCTCTTTTTTTAAATGGTGTGTCAGGTTCCCATAAATTAAAACGACATTTTCTTTTCATAATTGTTCTAACAAAACCTTTATTTTCTCCACGTCTACTTGCTTGTTGAGTTGCCATACTTTTAAGTTGTCTTATAAAAGGAACGCTACTATGATATTCTTTAAACAAGTCTTTAGCTTCTTCTTCATTAAGACCAAGCTCCGTAGCTAACTTTCCCTGGCCCATGCCATAAGATAAACCAAGATTAATTGTCTTAGCTTTTTTACGATCTATGTTTGCCATCTCAGCAACTTTTTGATGAAAGTCTGTAGTAGGATCATTTATATAAGCATTAGCAACTTCTTTTGCTCCAGGAAGATCATGTAATACTGCGTGATGAACAATGATTCGTGGCTCCTGCTGTGAATAGTCAAAGGCTCCCCACTGTTCTCCTTCTTCAGGAATAAATAAACTTCTTATTGCAGGTCCAATTATAGGATGTCTTGCAGGTATTTGTTGTAAGTTAGGATTAGACATACTTAATCTACCTGATACGGTTCCTCCTTTATCTCCACGCAACTGATGTATCTCTGCATGTATCCTACCTTCATGTGAATGTTTTAACAAAGTATCAATAAAAGTAGTACTGGCTTTGTTTATCTCTCTAGCCTCTACAACCATACGAGCTAAATCTGAAGGATGATTAGATAAAAAACCTTTATCAAATTTAGGTTGTTTACTCTTAGCAGTTCTATTGTAACTTATACCAACCGCATCAAAAGCTTTCGCAACACTTGCCGCAGCCCAAATGTCAACTGCAACACCCGTATCTTGTAGTATTTTATCAAGTATCTTCTTCTCTGTATTCTTAAAATTTTTCTTAATACTTTCTGCTCTGTCAAGATCTACCCTCACTCCCTTTGATTTCATTTCAAATAAAACAGGAAACAATTTAGTTTCTAACTCAAACACCTGTTGAAGTTCATCTTCTTTTATTTGTAATTTAAATATGTTCCATAATTTTAAAGTAAGCTCTGCATCTTTTTCTGCGTAAGGACCTACTATCATAGCAGGTAATTTATGCATTTCACCTTTGGCATCAGTTCCCCACTGAGCTGCAGCTTCATATAAACCTGATTCATATTTTTTTTCTTTTAAATAATCTTTTGATAATTCATTTAATGAGTATCTAAATCTATTCTCATCAATCAAAGGAGCCGCTATCATTGTGTCAACAATAGTTCCTTTAACTTCTAGTCCCCACTGACGCATCCAACCAACATCATACATAGCGTTATGAAAAACTTTTATGTTATCTTTATCTAAAATCTTTTTAAAATTTCTTTTAAATATTCTTTCATCAATGTTAGGACCTTTTTCATGACCTACAGGAAAATATCCTTTCCAACCATTAGCTGCAATTGCAACACCAATAACTTTACCATTGTTTGTAGCCCAACCAGGACCTTTTGTTTTTATATCTGGGTCATGTGTTTCTAAATCAATAGCAACTACATCTGCTTCATATACTAATTCTGGTATCTCACTAGGAGGTACCCATTCTATTTCAGCCATATTTCTCCTTGTTATTTAATGTAACCGGCTTTAGTTCCTTTTTGATTACTGGTAATTAAAACATTTTGGTATTCTACTCCTCTTCTCATTTGTAATTTTATTATTGGTAAACCTTTAACCATTACTGTTGATACTTGATTTATCTCAAAACCAACTAAATCTTTGCATTTATCTACACTGTCTTTTAAAGCTTGTTCTCTAGTCATCTTTCTCTCCTATACTCCACACATACCTTCACATTCATCAGCCATATCTCCAAATAGACTTGGTTGATCAGAACCCTTATCTAAATTTACTTGATCTAAAGGTATTCTTTGTGAATGTATATACAGTTCTTTAGCTCTTGATAAACCTAATGCAGGTCCTGCGTTCCTAACTTTCTTATCAAAGTCAACACACTGTTTCCATTCTTTAGGTCTTTCATCTCTCATCTCTTTCCAAAATTTATTATCATGGTAAGGACAATAAACACATGCACTCTTTGAAGGTTTTGGATATTGTCTTTCCTCCATCCATTTAAAACAATCCATTCTTGTTACTTTTTTATTAACAAGAGGGTAGTGAAAACGATAAGAAGCTTTCTCAAATGTTTTCATTCTAAATATTTCATCATAAGAGATACCTAAGTATTGATTAACTACCATACCTTTAGGCCATCTCTGTCCTTTTTTAAGACCATACTCTCGTCTTATTCCTTGTTCTATCTGTTCTATTTTATATGTGGATGTACATCTTCGGTTGGCTAAACCTTTCTTGCCATCTAATCCTACTAAGAAAAAAGGTATTGATGCTCCTCTTTTATAGACACCGTTATCTATATAATTTTCTACATCTTCCTGAAGATTGCCCCATGTCACCCGGATCACTGGAAAAGTTAATTGTTTNTCTAAGTAATCNAACCATGCATATGTACCNTCACCTTCGTTTTGTGTGTCTGCAAAAATAGCAAAATCTATTTTACCAGAACCTCCTGGCACAACTTCGTATTCCCCTCTACTAAATGCAAGAGCCATCATTGATGATTGTACACCTGCTCCTAAACTTATAATGTTTAAGTCTCCTGGATATTTTTTACTTCTTTCAGTCGGCATGTTCTATCCTATTTAATCCAAAGTTTTGTCTTAAAAACATTTCTGAATATTCGTAATCGTTAGATGAGCGAACCAAGAATAAATTTCTTTTAGTTCTAGTAATTCCTGTATAAAAAACTCTTCTCTCATCGTCTCCATTTTTTAATAAACTCGTATGTGATTTACGAGATAATTCAGATAATAACACAACATTGTCAGCTTCGCCACCCTTCGATCCATGAATTGTAAGTATTTTTATCTTAGGTATAGCATTTATATCTTGACCTCTTCTCTCACATTTACGAATATATAAGATAATATCTTCATTTATTAACGTTAATACATCATTCCAAGCTAAATCTTTAGGAACTCGTAACCCATGATTATTAACTAAATCATTGTAACTAACAACAATGTCATCTTCCAAAGCTTTGTCCCAGGTTTTAAATCCTCTTTTGATAGGACCATCTCCTGGTATGTATTTGTACATATTCTTTGCCCCGCCTAAAGATATAGTATCTCCATTAACTAACTTGTTCCAACAGTTTATAGCGTAACAAACTTTCTCTGATATAGATTTATTTTTATTAAACCTATTGTAAATTATTCCTTCTCGTTTAAAATATTCTTCAACTTTTTGTAGTACATATTTAGTTCGTGCTAAAACATAGTACTCACCATCTTTATTAAACGGAACATATTCTATAGAAGAGTAATGTGATACATCACCTGTCTTTGATGTTGGTGACCATTCTTTTTTTACTCTAACTTTAATTTTATTTGCTACTGATTCTGCTACATCATACACTCGTTTTGGTATTCTAAATGATTGATTTAAAACCTTTTTGTTACCAGGTGTACGCATTAACATTTCTGGTATTGCACCTGCCCATTTAAATATTGCTTGATCATCATCACCGGCTATGTAAATATGTTTTGTGCTTTTCGCTAAAAGAATTACAGCGTACCACTGAAGCATACTTAAATCTTGAGCCTCATCTATTATGATGACTGGTAATGAGGGAACAACACCCTCATTTACTAATTCTAATAACATGTCATTAAAATCATAAAGCTCATGTTCTTGTTTGTACTTTATGTATGTTTCAAATATTCTTTCTAATTCTTCAAAACCACCTTCTACATGGCCTTGAGATCTTCTCCATTGTGTATCTATGTTTACCATATTATTTCTTGCTAACTCTATGATACGCATAAAAGGATTTTTCTGCATACTTTGTCCGTTATCTTCTATCTGATTGTTTGCATTTAAAAATTCTTTTATCTGTAACGTCTTGCCAAGAACCTTGTAGTCCCTATCTTTCATAACACTTTTGGTCGTTAAATTTAATTGTTTAAAAGCCATGCTGTGTAAAGTTCTAAACCACTCAAAGTCTTTTTCTTCATATTCAAATTTGCTTGTAGCTCTGTCAATTGCTTCGTTAGCTGCTTTCTTAGTGTAAGCGAAGTAACCTATTTCTTCCGGCCGGTAACCTTCGTCTAAATGTTTTTCTACAATGCTTAGTAAAGTGTGAGTCTTACCTGTACCTGGTGGTCCAAAGATAGTTGTTGTTTTATTTTCAAAGTACGAACGTGTTTCTTCCTTGCTAATCTTTTGTATATCTAACGGAAATTTTTTAGAAAGGTGCTGCATCATTTATCTCTGGTCTTTTTAAAGATTTCTCTTCTCTTTGTATTTGAGGAACGAACCATAGTCTCTCTGTCTTACCTAATATTTTTCTTGATGTAGAACCACCTTCCATGTCTCGTAGTCTTTGTACGATCTGCATGGTTTTCATTTCTGTAAATCTTTTTTTACTGAGATAAGATTCTAGATGTACCATTTTAAAATAAGTCTTACCTTCTTCTGTAAAACATTTCCCGGTTATAACTTCATCCATCTCGAGCCCTGCCCCCTGCTCAAAAATAAAAGTACTAAAGTGTTCATCAAACTTACCAAAGGTTGTTGTATCAAAATGTTCTTTAGCAGGTATTATCTCTGCATTTTCTAATAATGTTCTGACCTTTACAGTCCAGTCATTAGCTTTCATAGCCATAGGTAGTATGGTTAGATAATCCATACACGCTCTTCTAAATTTTTGTTGATCAAATAATTGTTCTGTGTTCAATGACATTCTCTTACCATCTACATTTAAGAACCACATAGACTCGTCAGATTCCAACTTAGTAAGATCAGAAATAATAACATCATAGTTATCTCCGATTCCAAATTTTCTTGCTTTGCAAAGAGGTGCATTACATACTGCACACATTGGTTGATCTTTGCATTTGTATTGATAATCAGTTTTCTCATGTTGCTTTATTGTTTTCTCCACTTGTGAAAAACCAAGAGGCCTATCCATATGTTTAGAATTAAATTCATTTACTTTATCTTTCCATGCATCCGGATATGCTTTCTTTGCGTACACAGCATATTGATACAAAGCATTATCTCTGCCACCTTCTGGTATACCCATGTTCATTAATGTTTCTAAGCATGGTGGTCCTTCCTCTAATTTCTTTTGGTTGCTACGAACAACTTTAATCTTAGATAAATTCTTTGGATCGACAGCTTTTTTATCCACGATTGAATAGAAATTATCCAATGTGCAACTAAGACCTGTATCAGTAAAAGCGTAACGAAAACTGTCGTCGCCAGCGAAATAAGGCAGATTAAGAAAGTTTCCCGTATCACCTCTATCGGCACGGATCTCAATTTGTTTTGGAAAAACTTCACAATCAGCATAGCCTAGCTCACCTGCTAACTCGACAAGTTTGTTACGAAGCTTCTTAGCTTCAACAAAGTCTGTAAGAAATAAGAATAGATGTGCTCCACCACTTTTAGATCTGCAACATACAAGTGGTATTTTAAATTCATTTAGCTTGTCAATAATTTGTTTATGATCCAAAGTGTAAGAATCAATATCAATACAACCCCACCTGCACTTTGAGTCATCACGAATAGGAATAATTCCCAAGCTTGCTTTGCCAGAAAGATGATCTTCCCAAAGCTGGTCTGTAACGGGAGCTTTAATGATGTAAGCTTTCCCTTTTTTCTTGCCGTTCTCGTCCTGATCTTCTTCCTTGAATGTACCATAAGCCCGGTGCAATCCTTCAAATATATTTTTAAATCGTTCCATGTTTCTCCTTTTAATTTTAGTGGGGCAAGTGACAAAACTTGCCCCGCATTAGTTTGATAGGAAGAGCTGTTTCTGGGAGGAAAACCCACCGGAACTCTTACTACCTTACGAAGTCTAATGTATCTCCGATTAACCCTTTCCGGCAGGTGACTAAAAATGTTCCTTTCCAGAACTTGCTTCCAGTTTTTTAGGTTCATCACCCTCTGGTGAAGCAAGCACATCTCCTTGACGGAAAGCTAAAGCAAAACTTTCACCCGTCGTAAAGATTTCTTTTGTAGGAACAAAACCTTCTTTTGCTACAGTCCACCCATAGTATTTTTTACCATTGGTCTCTTCTTGCAGTGTACTTAATTTATACACAATTGCATAAGAGGGAGGTGTTATGGTTTTACCACCACCTTCCATTGTAGCAGTCATCATCATGTAATTCCATTGACGAGACTTTTTTAACTGAGACGATTTCATCGTCAGTATGCCACGAGACTCTACATTGTCTTTATCATCTAAGACTAAAACAATGTGATTGGCTGTCTCTTCTACATAATTACCATTATCTAAATAGTAACGATTATCAGTAGGAGATTTTTTTGCTAAGCTCATAACATTTGAGGTAGCAGGATGTATGTTTACAGGAGCTTTGTTACCTGAACCCTCTGGAGCCCATTCAACATATGTTCGAATGTACTCACAAGGCACTACTCTTATACCAGTAGGTCCATCGTAAACGCTTTGTGATGCAGAATTAAATATATGTCCTGCTTTTGCTTCAGGAAGTGAAGCATTATCACACTCCGGGGACATTTTTTGTAGTAGTTTGATACGAGGTATCATAACATCTTTGGTACTGACGTTAGATAAACCGTCTCCTTGTTTGGCTTCTGCTAACGAAAACA
>JGI24004J15324_10001041_pt1 | contig 11109 bp, 16 predicted proteins | sample LinPmetageLP32_FD_15324 | JGI IMG/M metagenome (IMG submission 15324)
TATTATGATATGATGATAGAGAGAATAGATCATCTCAAATTAGATGACCCAGGTAAAGATTGGGATACAATCTTTAGAGCTACTTCGAAATAATATACGAGCAAATAGCCCAAGCTGGTCCTACAGTTAAGAATGTTCCTATAATCCAGAGACCTAAATATAACAAAAACCTTTTTAAGGCTCCATTTACTAAAGGAAAGAATTCTCTATCATTAGCTTTAGTAATAATCATTTGCTGACTATCCTTCACTAATTTATTTAGTCTACAACAACTTTTTAAACTCAGAAGTATTATAGAGAATATCTTCTCGCTGATCAGGAGAAATTCCTTCCTTAATAAGATCAGCTAACAGGATAGACGGCTTATCAAGCAAACCAATACCTTTAAGATATCTTTCACCTACAATACCGGCTACTACAGGATTAGAAGTATCTACTGATCTAATACTTTTGATAGAACTATAATCTGTAAACTCATCCGCTAATGAGCATCCAAGAAGATGGTGAGGCTTACTATGATTCCATACCCTATCTTCGATAAGCATATTAATAAGCCTCTTTCTACCTCCACGTTGTCTTTGTAAGACTTGCTGTCTCTCAGTATAAGGAGAAGCAGATACTAGAGAGGCTACACCTTGATACCACGAGTAGTCAAAAGAGATAGCAATATAATCAGCATTATCTGACATATACTTATAACAATCAACTAACTCTTGATAAGTAGTTCCTTGAACTACACCAATCTTTAGACCAGGTAAATTAGGATAATTAAGATTAAATTTATGAAACGAAGCAATAGTAGCTGCACTATCTTCTAATACATCAGGTACTACATAATAAGTAGGTTTAAGTTCCTCAACATACTCAGCAAATTTTTCTGAATCAAACGCTTCACCAAGTTCGAAGATAGAGTTATCAAGTAAAACTTCTCTACCAAGATTTAGTGAAACCTTAAAGAAGTTATAATACTCAGGATACTTTTCAAATAAATGTACTAAAGCGTAATCATAGTCATTATACTTACGAGACGCGTCTAACATAGAGATAGGAGATTCATGACTTACTAGCATACCTTATTATAGGTGCTTGAGTTATAAGATCAACGATTAAATATATGTAAATGTACGTTAGAGGTTCAGATAAGAATATCGAATATAAAAGAGACTTAAATGGTTTTTTTAGAGGTATTATTATGGATGATGCAGATTTTAAAAAGCTATATAGATGTAAAATTTTTATACCAGAAATTCATACTATACCAAATACAATTGTAAAAGGGAAGCAGCAATACACTGCTCCAGATAAACTAGGTAGTTTGCAACCTGATGTACACAAGGCTCTTTTAGAAATGCTTCCTTGGGCTGAACAAGCTTCAAGTCTTTTTGGTGAGCAAGGTATGAGTCATTATAGTGCTAGTATAGGACAGCAAACAGGGGGTGTAAATTATCCACAAGAATCAAGAAGATCTAACCCACCCAACAGTAAAGTAATGGGAACCTATCCTTCCCAAACTGTTAGTAACGCTAGTATTAATGGAAGTCCAATAAGTGATGGAAACGTATCTAACCCTACTGGTAATATATATGCACCTGCACCTAACGCTCCTAGTGCGCATGGTATTCATGGGGCACCTTCTGTAGGAGCTCATGTATGGGTCTTTTTTGATAGAGGAGATATAAACTGCCCAGTCTATTTTGCTGCATGCCCATCAGGTGCTGAAACTAATCAAGTTATGCAGGAGATGAATGTTACTGGTTATTCAAGCAACTATGGAAAACAAGCTACAGAGGATACTCCTCCTGAACCTAGAGATGCTATACCTTTTAGAGATGACGGTACATTCTTAAGAGAGGATCTTCCACCTAAGCTACAACCACTTTATGAAGATTATGTAGAATATGGAGAAGAATATGGGGTAGATCCTAGATTCCTTGCTTCAATTTCAATATTAGAAACTGGAGGAGGTACGTCACAAGCATTTAGAGAAGGTAATAACGCTATGGGAATCTCAAATGAAACTGGAGTAAATTATTACAGAAATGATCCAGCAGCTAGAGGTGGGTCGATAAGAGCCATGGCTAGATCTTTAGCTGGCGCGCCTGGGACTAATCAGAATTATGGAAACGCTACTACTATAAATCAAGTAGGTCCTATATATGCACCTTCTGGTGCAAAGAACGACCCTAAAGGTACCAATAGTGGTTGGTCACGTAATGTAAGCAATATAATGAGAAGGGATTTTGGAGTAGAAAATCCAGACGCGTTAATAGTTATAGATAGAACATAAAATTATGAGTAAAGCATCAGATGCAGCGCGGGATTTATATAGTAATAAATCCACTTTAAACCAAAGAGGAGGTAATATTCAGTTTGACAATTCAACTGGTAGTGAAGGTGTATATTTTACTAATTATCATGGTAGTAATATTAAACTAACTCCTCAAGTAAATTCAGAATACGCAAAAGAAAACAAACAAACTTTAGTAACAAATGATTGTTTTGAAACTATACGTAATGATAAACATCTTACTATTAATGGTAATTATATAAAAACTATTACAGGTTCAACTGTATATAAAAGTGGTTTTAATAATGATGAACAAATAGATGCTATAGAAGAATGGAAAGAAGCTTATAAGCCGGCTGCTATAAGAAATTCAATGTTTAATGTTCAACGTGGAGGTAAGAGCTATCCTAACGGTGTTGTGACACCAGAACAAGGAACAAGAACTGCTAACCCATCTAAGAGTCAAGAAGTATATTTAAATGTAGGAGGTCAAGCTCCTCCAGGTACCAGTATCTCTGATGTTAAAGCGAGTACAGATGATGTAGCCGGTTATGCTAATTTACCACAAGGACCACAAGGATCGTTTACAGTTAAGAATCCCACTACAGCTGATTACAACTCAGCAGAAAATTTAGCTACTGAAGGTGGTAAATATGAAAAAACATCAGAAAAAGAAACTCTTAAAGAGGATATAGTAAAATTACAAAAACAAAAACTAACAGATCTTGAGCTCAAAGCTTTTGGTGATGGTCCGAATGTTGGAGGTAGTGAACAACATTTTGCTTTTAGAGATAAAATTGAAATGGTAGGTTCTACTGTTAACGATTACCCTTCTATAAGATTTGATGATAAAGGTAGATCAACACCTGGTAGAGTGTTGGTGGGTAAAAATGCTGGTGCTTATGTTAATATTGAATCTGTACCTCATGTAGAAGAAGTAAACAATAGTAATTTTCCTGTAGGTAATTATTCAGTACATGCTACAAACAAATATAATATTAACGTAGGTTCAGGTGGTGTAGATATAAAAACTACTGGACCAGTAGAAATAGGAGCTACTACTTATAAATTAGGTGCACATAAAGTAACTATTAATGCTTCAAAAGGTGTACATATAGGTAGTGAGAATTTTGTAGAGCTGACTTCACTTAAAAATATATCATTAAGATCTAATAAACAAATATATATTGAACCAGGATTAGGAGTAAAAAATAATTTAGTAGTTGGTGGAGGTACTTATATGCAAGGTGAAACTTATTTACATCATGTTACTGCGCCTGCTGAATTACAACAAACACAGGAAACTAGAGCATTTGGAAAACTACTTAATGGGTTAAAGTTTTCAGCTGAAATTAAAGGGTTACCAAGTGATCCTAAAGGTTTAGATAATGTGACTATAACATTAAAAGCTGATAGTAATCTAGATAGAGTGGAGCTAGAGCCTCATTCGCACCACTTCTTAAATCTACCTCTTAGATTAACACCAACTGGTGATAATGTTAAAGAAATAGCAAACGGAGAGTATATAAATGAAGACGGGTTTACTGTACCAGCGTTACCTGTTAGTCATGAATTAAAGCAACCAACAGCTACTCCTAACGCTCCTAGACCTATACAAAAGGAATCTTCTGATACTTTATTACCTAATGATAGAGAAAGAGTAGAGTTTAATGGTGAGGTAAAGCCTGAATTCAAACAAGTACAGAAAGACGGTTCTTTTAAAGCTGAAGAGCCCATTTAAACTATATCATCGACGAGACCTAATTTTAAACTAGTCTTACTATCAAACCACAGATCGTGTTTCAAAATCTCGTCTAGCTTTTTCATTGGTACTTTTGTATATTCTTTATATATCTCTTTAATAGTAGACATTAAATGCTTATTATTTTCCATGTCATCTTCTAACTCAGTATATTTTCCATATGCACCAGCACTTAACTGATGAATAAGCATCTTAGAATATTTACCAATAAAACGTTTATTACATGCTACTGAAATGATAGTAGCTGCTGAAGCAGCTGCTCCTTCAACATATGAATGAACATCACAAGTTAAATTTCTTATTACATCTACTGTAGCGAGCCCAGCAAAGAGTGAACCACCATATGAATTAATTCTAAGATTAATAATAGGGTTAACATCAAGATATACTTTAGCTACTGCTAATTTTTTATCTAGTTCAAATAGAGTTGCATTAAGTTCTAGAGCATTTGACTCTGTTATATCGCCGTAAAAATATATATTATTTTCTACTACTTTTGTTACTGCCCCTCCACCCCCGGATCCTCCCGTGTTAATAATATATTGCGGAGGTGCTTCTGCACTTTCGTCTTCCTGATTGTTATATTTCCAATTCATGTATAAATTTATTTTAACCTTCGCATGATGAACATTCATTTAAAGAGCGTGCTAGCTCTTGAGCGGGATTAGCGCTCCGTTGATAATATAGAGACTTAATACCATTTTCCCAAGCCCATACTATAAGTTCATTTACTTCTTTAGGTTTAGTTTTTGGTGGTACTTGCATATTAATAGATTGACCTTGGTCAATATACGGTTGGCGTTGAGCTGCTTGAATAAGAATCTCTTTCTGAGAAATCTCGCCAAAATTCTTAAAGACTTCTTTTTCGTGGTCCGTTAGGAATTTTAGATGCTGAACAGATCCTCCTTTTTGTAATATACTTCTCCATGTAGGAATATCATCCTTATCATATTGTTTAAGTACTTTAGTAAGTTCAGGATTCTTATAAGTAAATTTACCCTTAGCAAGATCCTTAGTAAAGTAATTACTATTAAGAGGTTCAATTGACGGACTAATTTGACCTAATATAAATGAACTACTGGTTGTTGGAGCAATAGCTACTAAGCAACTATTACGAAGACCGTAACCTTCCATAAGAGAAGGTACACCGTATTCCATTGCCATATCTTTTGAAGCTGCAGTTGTTCTTTCTTGAATAGCTTTAAAGATTAGAGAGTTTTGAAGCTTAGCTTCCATAGACTCAAACGCAATACTTTCTTGTTGTAGGAAAGAATGCCAACCTAACACTCCAACACCGAGAGCTCTTTGAGTTACAGCAAACTTATGAGGAGATTCCATATTCTTAACCCCTCTAGTTTTATTGATAAACTCTGTCATAACAGCATCTAAAAAGTATGTTAAGGTTTCAATAGCATCTGTCTCTGAAAGCTCTTTCCATTTAGCAAGATTAATCGATGAAAGATCACATACAAACGATTCATCTTCTTCAGCAGATAGAAAGATCTCTGTACATAAATTAGAAGCATGAATACGCTTATCTTTATCTTTATATACTTGCGGAGCATTGTTATTTGCGTTATCAGAAAAGAAGATGTAAGGATAACCTGACTCATAACGCTTCTTAATAACCTTACCCCATATACTACGCTTTTGCTTATCACCAGCGACCATAGATTCCATCCACTCATCACTTATAGTTACACCTATAGATAAATCTTGAATAGTATTACCATCACCTCTAATACCTAAGAACTCATCAATATCACCATGATCTATAGGAAGATAAGCAGCAAAGGAACCTCTACGTACATTACTCTGCGAGATGTAATTAGTTAAAGCATCAAAAACAGTTAATTGATGATGAACTCCAGTGGATGTACCACCGGTTGATATTTCAGCTCCTCTCGGTCTAACATCACCAAAATAAGCAGATGTACCACCTCCAACTTTAGACATAGTACCTACTTCAGCAATCTTACCTAAAATTTGCTCCATATCATCTGGAATATACGATCCAAAACAAGAAATAGGTAGTCCTCTATCTCTACCAAAATTTGACCAAATAGGTGATGAAAGAGAATAAAATCCTCTATGCATATAATCAATAAACTTATCTGCCCATCCATCAATACCTAGATACTCTTGCGCTTTATGCGCAATATCTTTGATCCGTTGCTCTGGTGTTTCACCAGGTAGTAAGTAACCTCTTTCGAGAAACTTACGAGAATCATCGTTAAGCCAGTAAATGTCACTCATAATAATATAATCTTCTAGAATAGATCATCTTCGTCAAACGACTGACTCTTTTTAGAGTACTCAACAGGACGTGAGTGAAAGAAGTCAGTCATATTGTTACCAAGAAGCTCCTCTTCGAACCACATTGTAGCCTCTAGAAGTTTATTATCAACGTCGAATACGGGTTTAAATCCTATTTGTTCAAGAGATGAATTTACTCTATTCTTTATGAATTCTTTAACTGTATCAGCATCAAGACCAGGCTCATTAATACCGTTAATCATCCAATCAACAATCTTAGCTTCAGCGTTAAATGCTTCTACAGCTTCTCCTCTAATACGCTCTTCAAGCTCTTCATCAAATAATTCAGGCATTTCATCTCGAATAGTATTAATAATTTTAATACCAACTAAAGCATGTATATTTTCTTCGTTACGAGTATACTTAACCTGCTGATCTGTATCCTTTAATACATTCTTATATCTAGCAAACCAGTTTATAACATAAAATTGAGAAAATAAAGATACATTCTCAACAAATAAAGTAAAGAGAGTTAAGGCATATAGGTATTGCTTTTTAGAGCTACTATAAAATTTATGCGTATACTTTCGAAGGTAATTAACTCGTCCTTGAATAAAGTCAAGTTTAAGATTCTCTTCGAATATATCCTCCATGTCGAGTACAGTTAGTAGCCTTTCATAAGCATTGTTATGTATTACCTCTGTATTAGCCATAACATAACCTAAATCTTGAAGAGCTGGATGAGGTAAATTTTCACCTAGCTTAGCCCAAAAACTTTTTACTGCAACTTCTATTTGACCAATAGCAGACAATACCCGTACAATAATTTCTTGCTCTTGCTCATTAAGCACAGTTTTAAATTGCTGAACATCAGACGTAAAAGAAAACTCTTTATCAGTCCAAAATCCATTATGCATGGACTCAATAAATTGTTCAGTCCAAGGGTAGTGGTTCGGCTTACGAGATAGCTGCTCCGTGAATATAGTACTCCCATCCATAATATAACTCTTGATTAGCGTTATTGGATTGGGACAGAAGTTTGTAAACTACCATGAGGAAGAGCGAAGGTCTTAACATGCTTCTTACCTGCTGATTCAACAGTCACCGTCATAATATGACCCGCGACATAAGGTTGTGAGACTATATTACCTCCAACAGTAATTACTCTATATAATGATCCGGTTCCTGCTTCGAATATCTTCACCGTAGTATTCGAGCCTTGCTGTGCAATAAATTGTTTAGTCTTGTTGTTCATAGTCTCTGATATTATTTATGAAATGTGCTACTTCTGGATCAGATTTATGTGTAGCAAAGTTCAATGTATTTGATATTTTTTTAGCAGTTTGAGACGCTTGAATCTTATGAAACTCAATGAGTTCCACCAGTTCCTGAGAATCCGCAGATGGTAGATTAAATTCATCTACATTTAATATATTTCTTATTTCTTGAATCGAATATCCCTTGTTAAGATACGATTTAGCTTTTTGCGTTATAAAGTATTTTTTAAGATTATCTTCATCAACATAATCCTTAATTTTTTTATCATAATAATCTTGCCCGTAAGTATAACTCTTACCGGTAATTAAACACGTAATTCTTCTACTAGCCATTATATTATATTAATCTATTCCCACGGAAAAACAATCCACTTATCATCAGTTACTACTGATCCGTAAAATCTAATTTTACCTTTATGTTGTTTTTTAATAAAAATACACGCAAGTTCATGCTTAACTTCAGATTGTGTTAATTGGTTTTTAATCCAATCAGTAGTTTGACCTGAATCACATATATCATCTACTACTAATACTTTACTATTAACAGGTAAATCAAACAGCTGATTAACATTTCCTATAATATTCTTTCTTTCTGTACCGTCGTAAGAGGATACATGAACCGTAGTTAAGGGCAATCCTAACTCATAACTAATAATAGTAGCAGGCACTAACCCTCCTCTAGCTATTCCCACAACATGTGTAAAGCCTCCATGCTGTTTAGCCCTCTTACTTATAGTTCTAGCAAGCATATCTATCTCATCAAAAGAAAACTTTTTAACTTCCATGCCTTATTATATAGTAAAACTTCAATATTTCAATAAATATATATGTGAACGATTTTGAGGAAATACAAAAAATATACGAAGGCTATCCAGCTTATAATGATGTAGGTCCTAATGCTAAGTACGAACCTGGCGAAGCTCCTCCCAGTCAATCGTTTTACCGTAAGGGACAACTTCCAGTAGGATACCCGGGAGGAAGCGGATATTCAGCTTATAACTATAACCAAGCAAGAAGTGGTTATATAGTTGATGAGGAGATTAAAGCAGCTCAAATCTTAAACTTAGATGTAATTAAGAAAATAGATGAGTTACAAGAAGAGGCAGATGAAGATGGAATGAGCTATGCAAATATGCTTCTAGGTAAATTAAAGGAGTATATTAAAGATGATCTCACTCCAAAGGGTAAACCTTAGATAACAATATACTATTTATAAGGTATAAAAAGTAACAAGTAACGCTACTATATAAAGCGAATACTAGGCAATTATAATTAGTTAATGTACCTATGCCTAATCCAGTCCAGAAACCGGTACAAAGAGAACAATTAAGTAAGTTTTTAAAGAAAGTAATCTTACAGAGATGATCTCTAAGAAAGTTTAAAATTTTACCCTCCATTAATATATAACAGAGGCCATAAGAAGCTAAAGTATAAAAAAATAAATCAACCACAGAGTAATTCTTCATCACCATCAATAGCATTGACAGCGTCACCCATTAGTTTAAGTTCTTCTTTCTTTACAATAATAGTATTACCATCGTCGTCAGTAACTTTATAATTATCCTCATCAATTTTTTCAATTACAGGACAACCTTGTTTACCGCAACAAACTTTAACACTACTTTCTGAGAGTCTCTTAATCATATAATTATTTATTTAAAGCTGCTGTTAATGCACTTCTTAACTTAGCCTCTGCTTTAGAGTCTATATCATCTTTTCTACCAGGGGATATATCTCTATGTGTAGTAACTGTTGAAAGATCTTTTGGCCATCCCCATTTTTCAAATCTAGGTACCAGCCATTCAATGGCTGATGATACTTCATCATCAGTAAGCTCTCTTGCATTAGTATTACCACTAAAGGATAAACCAAGTAAGAAGCCATTACAATTTGTTCTGCCGTTAAAATTAGACTTACCTGCATGCCAACATCTACGATCGTCATCAGCAAAGGTTGTTCTTTCTCCGTTAGTATCAATTATACAATGATAAGATACTTGCGATTTAGATTGACATATCCAACTTACAGAACCGGCATATGAGCCTGAAGAGTGATGTAATACAACTCCTTCTGGTCTAATCCTTGAAGATGAGACGTTAGGTGAAGGTTTACTTACTTCTGGATATTTCCCATCGACGGCGCTTGAGGATACCTCAACTACATCTGGTTTGTTACTTAAGCCTAAAGCCTCTAATATTGTGTTTGCTGTATTAGGTCCATAAGCACCATCGGGGAGAGAGTTTGTTTTCTTTTGGATAATTTTAGTTAGTTCGTCTTTAGTGAAACCTAATTTACCAATAATTTTTAATGCAGTATTTTTTCCGTAAATACCATCAGCAGTAGTACCTACTGCTTTTTGAATCTGTTTTGTTGTATCTTTAAGAGCCATAAAAGTATTTATTTAAAACGTTGTAAAATACTCTTATTAAGATAAATAGTTATATGGATATGATACTTGATTTTATTAGTGAAAAACCTTGGTTCGGTTTAGTAGCAGCAATTATTGCTGCCGCCGCCGCCTTTTGTGCTGCAACTCCAACTCCTAAAGAAGGAACTTGGGTTTCGAAAGTTTATAAAGCTGTAGAATTTTTAGCATTTAACATTGGTAAAGCAAAAGCAGAAGCTGTAGTCAAAGACAAAGTTGAAGACACAGTGAAGGATGCAGTCGCTGATGTTGTTAAAAAAGCTACTAAGAAAAAATAATTAGCTATGGCTGGTGGTTTGATAAAAGGCGTATACGCGCCTTAGTTGCTTACTTAGAGTTAAGGAACAAGACGCATTATCATCAGGTAGTAACTGAATCTAGAGATAAACAAAAGAAATTAATCAATGAAATTGAAACATTACGCATTGCTGGGGATGGCGATTCTAGTGACAGGGCTGACATCTTGCGGGACGAGCTCCTCGACGAAAAGCGGCACCTTGAACATTTATCAGCCTTCTACCTTAAATCTGTCGAAGGGGGTACCGATACAAAGTAAAGAAGGAGTATATACTCCACAAACTGACGAAGTATGGCATTCTGATGCTCGTTTTCGTAAGCTTGAAAGACAGCTATACTTTAAGCCTACATCTGGTAAATAGTTGAATCTGTATATGTATATACTATAATATATAGTATGAGTAAAGGAGACAAACCACGGCCACTTTCTGTATCATATAAAAAATATACCGATAACTACGAAGCTATTTTCGGTAAAAAAGATGATATCGAACCTGATAATACTTTGAATTTAACAGCGGAAGAAGAGCTTCAAGCTGAAAAACGTATTAATATTATTGGGCAGAACGGTAATGATGGTCTTCATTATGACAAAATAGATGAAGAACCTTGAATACATACTACCGGAGGATCTCAACTTGTGGGCTAATAGTGCTGGTCGTAAATTTTTAGAAGCGGAAGAAAAGATTAAAGGTTTATCAACTAAGAATATATCAGCAAGCGCTTACTGGGATGAAAATAGCGATATTGCAATTGTAACAGAAGAAGGTAAAATATATACATATGGCAAAACACAAAAAACCAA
>JGI24004J15324_10001042_pt1 | contig 11097 bp, 16 predicted proteins | sample LinPmetageLP32_FD_15324 | JGI IMG/M metagenome (IMG submission 15324)
CCTTCAAAATAAACTTTAAATGAAATACCGTAACCATGTACAAATCTACAGTGTGTTGTTGTAGCTTTCCATTGACGAAACACTGTACTAAACCCGTCAAATACTTTGCTTGATTGAAATTTACCCATTATAAAATTTTAAAATTGTTTCATCTGGTTGTACTCCTACCATTCTATTTAATTCAGTACCATTACTATCTATTAATACTAAAGAAGGTACATTTCTAACTCCATATTTCATAGATAAATCTTGATTATCATCAACATCAACTTTTTCATAATTAATTTGACTAGATAGACTTTCCATTCTAGGTGCTAATGCTTTACATGGTCCACACCATGAAGCTGTAAAATAAAGTATTTTTTTCATTTTATAAATTTAATTAAACTAATTCTTCTCCTATCCCTACTATTTCACTCAATATAAGTAAAATAACTGCAATATCCAAACTATACCATAAGGCTCCGTACCCTAAGATACGGATGCCTGATTTCATAAAACTAATTTGTTGATGTCTTCTTGCATCAGGTAATTCTTGTTTTTTACTCATTATCCAATATGATTTTTAACTTTTGAATTTCCAAATAATAAGTAAAGGCTAAATAATATTTGCGGGATTCCGAATATTGACCAAATAACCCAATTACCTCCACCTGATTCTATATTTAATTGATTCATAGGATTAAAAAATTCTGCTATAAGACTTACAATAAATGTAGCTATTAAAATCTTTCCTGCATATTTAGGGAAAAAAGCATTTATCCTTTTATATGTAGTTGCTAGTGCAAACCAAAAATAAGGTATTATTACTAAACAACCTATTATTATTAAAATAATACCTAATATATGTGCACCTGCCATCATTACTCCAAGTCCAATTCCTGCTATAATAGCCATTGGAATCAAAAATAAAGCTCCTACTAATCCTCTAAGGAAATAATTTTTCCCATTCGTGGTATTTTTAAATTCAAAGTATTTACCAAACTTTTTCTTCAATTTACTCATAATTATTATTTAAATGTTAGTTGTCTCGACAGGTCTCGAACCTATACTCTTCTGGACCAAAACCAGACGTGTTACCAATTACACCACGAGACAAATGTATTTATGCTGAGTAATCAGCTAATACTTTTTCTACTGATGCTCTAGCTACTTCGTAATCTACAGGACCAGTTTCATCTTCATATTGAACAGGATCTTTCCTACCCAAAGCAATAAATGCCTCAATTCGTTCAACAGATGAAGCAGATTTATAATCACTGTTCCCACTAGGAAAAGGCTTATAACTAGTATTAGTTCTAGAATAGACTTCATCAAAATCAATATTTAAAATTTTACATAATTTTTCTCCATCTTGTAAAATACCAAATTTATCAGTATCTAAATAAGGAGTAAAATAACCTACTCTATCAGCTTCCCAATTGCCAATTCTAAAAGCTGCATCATCTGCATCTCTAAATTCTTGTCTACAATCAGGGTAAACAGCATGATCACCTGCATGGATACCTAAAGCAATATCACAAGTCTCTTCTGTTTTATTAGCAATTGATAAAGCTACTGCCTGTACAATAGAAGCAAACATTTTATTTCTATTAGGTACAACTGTTTCTTTCATATTATCTTGCTCATAATGTCCTTCCGGAACATCTTTACCTCCTTCAGTTAAAGCTGAATCTAATAAATCTACTAATCCATCTAGTTTAATTTGACGATAATTTACTTGGTGACCATTATCTGCTAGATAATTAATTAATTGTTGAGCTCTTTCAAGTTCAACTCTGTGTTTTTGACCATAGTCAAATGAAATACCTGTTACGGTATCATATTCATTGATAGCTCTTAATAATAGGGTGCTACTATCCATTCCACCACTTAACGAAACTACTACGTGTTTTGCCATGTTTATATATTTAAAATTTGCCAGGTATTATGCGTATAGGCTAACGCTATATTATCCAATATGATTTTTAACTTTTGAATTTCCAAATAATATGTAAAGACTAAATAGTATCTGAGGAATTCCGAATATTGACCAAATAACCCAACTGCCTCCACCTGATTCAATATTTAATTGATTCGTAGGATTAAAAAATTCTGCTATAAAACCTACAACAAATGTAGCTATCAGTATTTTTACTACATGTTCAGGGAAAAAAGAATTTATCCTTTTATATGTAGTTGCTAATGCAAACCAAAAATAAGGTAGTATTACTAAACAGCCGATTATTACTAAAATAATTCCCAGTATATGGGCTCCTGCCATCATTAATCCAAGTCCAATACCTGCTATAATAGCCATTGGAATTAAAAATAAAGCTCCTGCTAATCCTCTAAGGAAATAATTTTTTCCGTTGATGGTATCTTTAAATTCAAAATATTTTCCGTATTTCTCTCTTATTCTACTCATAATATATTTATTTTAATCTATAGTTGTTAATGTTGACATTTTATTTTCTATTATACTCCACTCTTCTATATAATCTTTAATAGAAGTATAGTGGTTACTCTTAGTATTAAGCATTTCTCTACTTACAGTTTTTAATGCATGATTAAAATTTGCTGGGTAGCAAATAGTCTTTATGTAATGGGTATTATTTTCTCCTTTTATTACTCTTTCATAGACTGTATAACCTCCTGAAGCTGATTTAGCGATAAAAAAGGGTTCCATAATTGGATCTTCTATTACTGTATCTCCTGTTGGAATTGAATCTGGTCTTCTTAGCATAACTTTTTATTTTTTAAATTTATTATTTCCAATATAACTGTATTATTACTATAACTAAAGCAAGAAGTAAAGTAACTCCTGTCTTTAATGTAATACCTTCTCCTAAATGTATATAAGTACAAAAAGCCATAATTAACATACCGGTGGAAAATCCTATTAACCTACCAGGCCAAAGCAATCCACCGTATCCTGCAACAACATACTTAGTTGCATGTATTAATATATAACTAATTGGTACTCCCATACACGCAATTAACATAGGCCTTTGTTTTGCCCAATCGCTTATAAATTGTGAATTAGTTTGATACCATATCATAGCTTGTGCTATAAAAAATAGTAAAAAAGCTATAGCTATATTCTTATTCATCTAATATAAAACTCTGTAATTTGTCTTCATTTAACAAACCAATTTGTGTTTTTACTAACCCGTCTTTTAGTACTACGGTATATGGTATTGAAGTAACTTTGTATTCAGCAGCTAATCCTTCTTTATCTTCTTCAACGTTAATATTATGAAATTCTACTGTATCGTATAATTCGGTAATATTTTTTTGAACTTTGTCAAAAGTTTTCCCATATAGTTTACATGGACCGCACCAATCTGCATAAAATTTTAATACTTTTATCATCTTCTTCCTTTTTCTTTGTAATTATTGTATCTAGATTTTTTTCTAATAGTATTAGAAGATTTAATTCCTCTAGATTTTAACCATTCTAATGTTTGAGTATAGAGTTGTTTAGGGGTATTTTTTGACATATAACTTATTTAGTATTATATTATAATATAAGAAAAATCTTTTAAATAAACAACTATTTAACATTATTTCCATCAACAGATATTTCATGCCAATGTACTCTACCTTCTTCTATTGCTTTTTTTATGTTTTTCTGTTTACCCATTAAAAATGAAGAACCACTTTTAACTTCTACGAAATGTACTGAGCATTTAGTCTTGCTATTAGTATTAGAAAAACCTACATAATCGATAGGCATACCTAGAAAAGTACAGTCTTCAGGTGGTACTGGGAAATTGCTCATAAAAGGAACGAAATGTTCTATTGTTTTACCCCACTGCACAGCTCCGGATCTTTTTTTAGCATCAGCTCTTATAAAAGCTCTTTCTTTTTCAAATTCTTTTTTAAGTATTTTAATTTTTCTTTTAAAAAGGTAGATCACCCCTCCTAGTCCTGCCAAGAGGAGCACTACCGCTATCGTATAAATCATAATTTAATGGTTAACCGTCACAGCTTAAACAATCTTCCGATGTTCTAGAGCCAATATCTCCATTGATAACAGAGTCGGTACGTAAGTAATAAAGTGTTTTAATTCCTAATTTCCAAGCAGTTTGATGTACTAAATTAATAAACTTAGGGGAATCAGTAGGATCGAAAGCTAAGTTTAATGATTGGGTTTGGTCTATATATTTTTGTCTAACTGCTGCTTGTTCTACTAAAGATAGTTGATTAATTTCAGCAAAAGTTAAAAATATCTGCTTATCTTCTAAAGGCATTACGTCTTCTGGTAAATTTGCTACTGAGCCTCTATCTTTCATTATAGCATCCCAAACTTCTTCTGTGCTTTGTCCTCTATCTTCTAAATAACTCTCTAATGCAGGATTTTTTCTTATAAAAGTCCCTTTTGCAGAGTTAAACGTATATACATTAGCAGGTACCGGTTCTATACCAGCTGATACTCCTCCAGATATTGTACTATTTGATACGGTTGGAGCAATGGCTAACAAATGGCTGTTTCTCATACCTGTTCCTCTGCACCATACCGGTTCTCCATATTCATCAGCTAGTTTTCTAGAAGCAGCTTCTGCTTGTGATTTAATTTGAGAGAATATCTGGTGGGTATACGAAGTTGAAGCGATAGAATTGAAAGGAATACGTTCGTTTTGAAGGAAAGTATGCCAGCCTAAGACTCCTAAACCTATTGCTCTTCCTTTTTTTGCACTTCTATGAGCTCTAACTAAAGAATCTCTACCAGATGTTTTAGCTAAAAATTCTTCTAATACACCATCTAAAAAATAAATTGAAGTTTCGATCAAATCGGTATTTTTCCATTCATGCCATTTTGAAACATTGACGGAAGACAAACAACAAATAAAACTATGTTCTTCATCTGTAAATAAAGTAATTTCTGAGCATATATTTGTCATTGTTACTTCAAGATTGTTTCTTACATAAGCTGGTGGGTTATCGTTATTAACATTATCTTTATACATAATGTAAGGTTCACCTGTTTCTACTCTAGATTTAAGTATTTCTACCCATAAGCTAATAGCCTCCGGGTCTCTACGTTCTAATTTTTGCATAAATTCATCATCCACAACAACACATTGATGAAGATTTAGACACTGTCTATTAGGGTCTCCTTTCGGTCTACGAATTTGCATGTATTCTTTAATATCTGGATGATTAATATCAAGATTTACAGATGCTGCTCCTCTTCTTACTGCTCCTTGATTAGTAGCAATAATAGTAGAATCGTAAATCTTAGCCCAAGGTACAACTCCTTCTGATTGACCCATATTGCTGGTGCCTATTTTTTCTCCTCTTCCTCTTATCCTTGATAACCCTATTCCAACACCGCCGCCGAGGGAGGTAAGTCTCATAAGTTCAGCATTGGTGAGTCCAATGCCTCGAATTGAATCGGGCGTATCAATTCCAAAACATGAGATCGGTAATCCTCGGTCGGTTCCGGTGTTAGAAAGTACAGGAGAGGCTAAATTCAACCATCCTTTCCACATATAACGAAAAAACTTATTCGCTAAATCAGGACGGTCTAATCTTTTAGCAACTGTATCTGCTACTCTTCTATATGCTTTTTTTGGTGTTTCATCAGGTAGTAAATAACCTTTAGAAATTGTTGCTATAGAAATTTCATTCATCCATTCAGGGTAATCTTTACCTGCTTCCCACGAGGAAGTATCTACTGCTATACTCATAAATTTTATTTTAAAACATTGATGCTGGGTCCCAATCAATGTGACCTTTTGAATAATTTGTAACTCTATTTGCGAAAAAGTCGGTATGTTGTTTACCTGCAATTACGGCATCAAACCATTTCATCGTTTTTAAAGCACCTTTGTCTATTTCATTAGCTGGTACAATTGGTTTAAGCCCTAAATCGCTCATTTTAGTATTGACTCTATGTCTAATAAAGTTTTTTAACTCTTCTTTGCTTAAATTTTCAAGATCTCCCATTTCAAATATTTTATCAATGAAATCGAATTCTAATTTTAATGCATCTTTAGCAGCTGCTTCAATATCTTTAATAAGTTCTGGGGTTTTAAATTCAGGATGTTCCTCCATTAGTGTTCTAAATAACCAGCACCCTGCATTAGAGTGTAGAGATTCATCTCTTACTGACCATTCCACTATTTGTCCTACTCCTTTTAATAAGTTTCTCATTTTAAATGATAATAAAACTGCAAAAGAACTAAATAAGTTAACACCTTCAGTAAAAGCTGAGAATATAGCTAGTGATTTTGCTCTATCATGCCAGTTAGGAGTACCGTCATGGCCATCTCTTACATTCATAAGATTTTCTATCTTGGCCATAGTTGCTTCGTCTTCTAAAAATTCAGCAAAATTATCTAATCCTAACTGTTCGTTTAATAATGAGTAAGCTTCAGCGTGAATAGTTTCACTAGAACCTAAAGTAGTCCCCATCATAATAATTTCAGGTTTACGGAACCATTTAGTTACTAAAGTAGACCAATAGTCGTTAACGATAGTTTCAGTTTGGGCAAATCCTTTCAGTATACCTCCTATAACATTCTTTTCATTATCTTTTAAATTACTAGCCCAATCGGTCACGTCTTGAGACATAGGTACTTCGGTGTGTAACCAGTGTGCTTGTTGTTGCTTTAACCAAAAGTCATATGCTTCTGGGTATTCGAAAGGTTTGTAAACTATACGTTCGTTAAGTAAACTCATTTTATATTATATTAATTAATTAGACAAAAAAAATCTCCTTGGAAAGCTTTATTTGCTAAGGGAGATGTTTTCATAAATAGCATATATATTCTACTTTTTGTCAAATAACTCTGACATTTTTTCTCTTGATAAGCTAAAGGTAGGACCTTGTGTAGAATTTAAGTGTTCGTCTATGCTTGCTTTACCTTCAAACTCTATATGACCGTTGTTAGTATCCATTTTTACATTGTAGGTCATCCCGTCTTGTCCATATCTATTTTTCATTACATGAACTCGTCCTGTTCCTAGAACTTTATCTTCTTTCTGTCTAGAAAGAGAAATACATATATCAGCTACCATCATTTTATCGTAAGAACCGGCTGCTTTGTCACCTTCAATAACTGAATCTTTAGCTCCCATTCTATTTACTTGTGAAGGAGTTAGAAAAGGTATTTTTAATTCTTTTGCTAATCCTTTTGTTGCAATAAATACATCGTCGATTTCGTCTTTTCTTTCAAAACCTTTTCCTCTAGAAGGAGCCCTTAAGTAGTCTACATAATCTATAATGACTAAATCAGGTTTATGATCCATATCAGTACATTTTTGAATATGAGATTTAATAGTACTGACTGATGCATTTTTTGGAGCGTATTCTTTTACTATTAGCTTACCTTTTAAATTATTTACTTGTTTTTGTACGTCTTTACGGTGGTTATTAACCTCATCAATAGAGTACCCTGTAAAATAGCAGTCAAATCTCTTACCAACGTAATCTTCCCCGAGTTCCAAAGTGTAGTAATTAACTTTATACCCAAGCTTAACAGCATGAGCTGCAATAGCAACCATAGTCCATGACTTACCACCACCAGGATTACCGAATACAATAGCCAAATCACCAGGTCCGAATCCTCCTTGAATACCATCATTAAAGACAGGCCAAGGACTAGGAATAGTAGGACGGTAATCAGATCTATAACGAGTTTCAATATCTTTATTATATTCATGACCTATATTTTTATCCATCCCGGCTTTCATTGCTTTTTCGATATTATTTCTAATACCATCAAAATCACCAGCTTTAAGTAGATCAGTTGAATTTAGGATAGCCTGCTTCATTTCTTGATTTTTACAAAAAGTAGTAAATTCTTCTTGTATGTACTCTAAATCATCTTGAGAAGCCTGATAGGAATTACGTAATTCTTCTTTTAGAGCTATTTTTAGTATATCGTTTTCAACTTTTTGAAGTTCAACTTTTAGAACATCCATAGTAATAGTAGTATGAAACTTGTCGAAATACTCAATTAACTGATTAACTATCCACTTATGTGCGTCTGAATCAAAGTAATCTTCTTGTAGTACGTCTCTAACGTTGAGAAGAAATCCTTTGTGTGTCAGCAATGAGCCCAATACTTTCAGCTGGAAACCTTTTCCATACTGATTCAATGCTTTTAATGTCATCTATAACTTATTTATTTAAAACCGTTAAACCTCTAAAGTTTTCTAACCAACCTTCAGTATTTTTAGTAATCCCTTCAATCTTATCTTGATCTAGTAGATGTAAAAATGCCCCTGTTTGCAGGTTGGGTATATCACTCTTTATTATATCTAATATATGATTTTTTTCGTTAATATCCAACGAAGTTTCATGTAAATCCATTAATTCAAAATTAGTTTCTACACGATCCCAGTTATGAATTATTTTAGGAAATATTTTCTTATTTTCCATTTTTTCCTCACACATAGAAAATACGTATTCTAAATTAGTTAACTTATTTACTAAGTCTGGGAATTCTTTAATTATGGTTTTTATCCCTAACCCTTTAACGCCTGCTAAATTATCTGAATTATCTCCGGTTAATGCTTTTACTATATTGTAATTTCTCGGTAACACTTTAAGTTCTTCTTGTATATTACTCTGTGTAAAAGTTTTTTTCTTAACCGGTGCGTAGACTTCTATATTATTATCAATTAACTGTAAAAAATCTTTATCTGAAGATACTATTGTAACTTTTTTATTATTAGCAGATGCTTTTTTTGCTAAATACGCAATTATATCATCGGCTTCTAATTTTTCCATCATTATTTGTTGCAATGGAAGACAATCTAAATAATCCTGGGTTCTATAAAGTTGGTTAATTAGGGCTTCCTGCTCTTCTGCTTTAGTATCGTATAGCCCCCAATGAGTAATCCTTGCAGTTGCTCTTTGAGCTTTGTAATTCGGATCTATATTTTTACGATTAGTAGAGCCTCCTTTACCGTCCCAAACTATTACTACTCTGGTAGGATCAAATATACGTGTAACGTACCCTAATGAGCGAAGGAATCCCACCAGGCCTCCGATATGCGTGCCTGATGGGTTCATCGCTTTGAGAAGTGAAAAGCTACGAATTAGCATATTCATAGCATCAATTACCAAAATATGGTCATTCAATTCTCGGGGTGGGGTTTCTTTAAGATTATCGAGTAACTTTGTATAGTCCGCCATTAATCTAGAATACCTTTAGAGATTGTTTCTTCTTCAAGATCACCTTCCTCAATAAGGTCAAAGTCTACTGAGCCTACTAATTTTAACCAATGCTCTTTATGTGCATCACGGTACTTATCGATTGCTTTTTTATCATCTTGTATAAATCCATGAGAAGTCATTACTACTCTTCCTCTAGATTGTACTCCTCCAATATGATTTTTTTCTACTTGTATATTAGTACGTTTAGCAAATTCGACTTGTAAGCCATTTTTAATTGCTTTAATTTTGGATGTTCCGGGATTTGTAATATTACCAAACGTAATTACTAACGTAGAATCATACCACATAGACATTCCACCTTTATTTTGCAATTTAGGTTGACCCATTGGATGCTCAGGTTTCATAGTCCATACTTTATTAATAGCAACTAATGTATTAGTATACGGAGAATTTTCTTTTCTAGACAGTAAAATCTTTTGATTTAAGTTATTACCAAATTGAGTAGACATAGCTCCTGCATTCCATTCGTTATTATTTTTATTTGAACGAACTGATAAATCACAGGGTATAGAACCAATTGAATCCCAGAAGAAGCATAAGTCATGAGGTAGGTTACCTTTTGACTGTTCATCTATTAAGTCAGCCATATGAACTGCTACCTCTTCGATCGTATTTAAAGTACCTCTATCAGCGTATAAGAAAAATCCTTCGTAGTCTGTAACTTTCCCGTCTGAGTCTAGTACTTCTTCAAACTCTAATCCCATCTCTTTAGCATGCTCCCAGGACCATTTCATTTCAGAAATAATAAATACAGGTAATACGCCCATTTTTTGAGCATTAACTGCTGCTTCTAATAAAGCTGTAGTTTTCCCAGTATCACTATGTCCTCTTAGCAAAGTAATATGCCCAGTAGGTATGCCCGGAAGGGATGTTATATCTTGGAAAGCCTTAGATAGGGGAATCCACCCTTGTTCTTTAAACTTTACCGAAGCGTTTGAAAAACCTTTTTTCTTTTTAAAGTTACCAAGGTTAAAACTCTTTTTGACTGCAGCAGATGCGGCCGCCTTAACTTCATTTTTTCGTTTTGCCATGTTTATTCATTAAATAAGTCATCAAATTTACTAACTGTGTCTTTGTTGCCAGCCGTAGCTGTTTCCAAAGTAAAGTCTGTTTTTTGTTGACCTAAGCTTTCTGGCAGTTTATCATTATTAGTAACCGGAGTATCAGTTTCTTCCGCTGAACCCGGATCTAAATAGTTCTGAAGTTGTTTTTTAATATATTCGTAATCATATTGAGTATGTACTTCAACAGGATTAGGTTGATCTTTTAACCACGTATCTACTAAGTCATTATTATCAGATAATGGAGTTTGTTTAGGTTTGATTCTTACTGTTGTTTCAGGATAGGGGTTACCCTGTGCTTGTTCGACTACCATATCCCAACCGTTGATTACATCTGTAAAATCACCAATATCCTCATCTTCAGCTAGTGCTAACAATGCTTTATATATTGTTACACCAAAGCCCCATAGTCTAACACCTTTATCTTCTTCACCTCTTACTACTACAGGTGCAAATACTCTGGTTTTTGGATTAATTTTACCTGATAATGACCAATTATCTTTATCATTAGTCTTTCTTAATTCTTTAACAAACTCTTCTATAGGGTCTTGCTTACCGAAGTTAGAAAGTGCTACCATAGGGAATTTACCAATCCCATAATGAAATTTTAATTCCTTAAAAGGGTATGAAGGATCAAAAGCAGAAGGTACTAAACGTACTGTCTGTTTTCCTAATTGTGGTTTCCAAAAAATTTTAGAATAGTCAGTCTTTTCTCTATCTTGACTGTTGTTGTTGAGCGCATCTAATTTAGCGCGAATTGCATTAATGTCCATATAACTACTTTTTAAATTATAACTTATTATTAATATAGTAAAAAAAAATGAAAGAGCCAACTATAGCTCTATAATTTTATATAACTTA
>JGI24004J15324_10001043_pt1 | contig 11096 bp, 14 predicted proteins | sample LinPmetageLP32_FD_15324 | JGI IMG/M metagenome (IMG submission 15324)
TCCTTCCAACACCTGACAGTATCTTTCATTCCTTGTTTAAGGTCATGCCAACTGCCGTGTTCTGCTTTGATTGTAGTTGTGGTCTTTCTATTGAACCAACCATTCCACAGTTCTGGTATGGCAAAAAGTCCTGCAACGAAAGGCAGTATCTGCACACCGTCCTCGAGATATCTCCAACCCATCGTGAAACGAGGTACGTTGTTCACGTCAACACCAACCAGTCCTATTGTGACTCCAAGTACAATGGCTAGTGTGCTTCGGACATATTTCCTAGTTGAAACGAATCCCACAGTGACAAATGCCAACAGCACCAATGCCCACAGTTCGGGTATGCCCATGTACATCACAACCTTGGTGTACCATGGCAGGAATAAAAATGTAAGTGATCCAAAGAACAATCCATTGGCAGTGCTTGATGTAATCGCGGCACTCAATGCTCGTGTGGCCTCTCCGTTCTTGGCCATGGGGAATCCGTCCACCATTGTTGCCGCCGCAGAGTTGGCTCCGGGTATGCCTAGTAGCACACCACTGAATGAATCACCGGTTGTTGAGGATGCCACAACTGCCACACAAAAGATTACACCCAAGTAAGGGTCGCCCACAAAGTAGGGCATGAATCCAAATAGTGTGATTAAACCTGTTGTTGCTCCCGCGGCTGGTATAAGGCCAATGATTAAGCCGTAAACAATACCCGCCAATAGTATAGCCAATTCCATAGTTGTCAATGTTTGGGGTTAGTGTTGTGAACTTCACTGGGAGCGTTACAACAAAATATGTGTTAGTAATTATTCTTGTGTTAAGTAATATTATATGAAACTGAGTCCTAGAAAGCAACAGAAATATATCATGCTCAGGACCTACAGCCATCATGACCATGACATGGATGACTTGGAGGGTGAGTTTTGGCCCGTGATGGGCATACTGCTTACCATACTTGGTTCGTGGACAGGTTTCATACATCTCATCGACTATTGGACCTTTGATGCTATTGCATGGTACGTAGAACCATTCACTATCGCACCTTTGCTTTTCATATTAATAATGAATGAGAAATACGATTCGACAAATCCTCTGCACTGGTGGCCCATGTTCTGGGGTTACCAAGCCAAACTACCAGAAGAAGATAGAATAACAATAAGACCTACAGACACTGCTCGCATAATGAAAGAGCACGGTGGGCCATTAAATGTACATATTATTGATTACGAACATATAAAGTTTCGTAAAAAGAAGGATGCTGTTATTTTTGGTCTGAGGTATTTCTAGACGCTCTAAATACTGTGCCGTATTTGTTTTCGTAAAGTTTTAATTTATCTGAAAGTTCTTTTACTATCTGAGAGTAGTCCGCATTTTGCACTTCTAGGTTCCCAACCTGTGCTCTAAGAAGAACAATTTCTTGTTCTTGCCTTTGCTTCTTCTCATCAGGTGACAAACAAGAATTAAAAAACGAACCTAGTGTTGCTTCTTTATTTGCCTTGTCCATTGTAGTTTTTAAAAGACCTCTTCTTAGACTTGTTCATAGAGCTCATCTTGATCCGAGCCTTGTTCTTGCCTTGGGAAGTTTTCTTTGGTCTACCCTTTTCATATCCGCTATTTGATCGTAACATAGTAATATTATATAGTAGACAGATTAATTAGTCAACTGTATAATGTAAATAATAATATGATCAAGTACCAACTAAGATGTAAATGTAAACACGAGTTCGAGGGTTGGTTCCCCAGCAGTAAGGAATATACACGACAGAAAAACAAGGGCATGATTAATTGTCCTATGTGCGATAGTCCAGAGGTGGACAAGGCCATCATGGCCCCCAATGTCAAAACCACTAAATCTAAAAAATTACCAGATGATTACATGGTAATGGGCGAGAGTGCTGAACAGATACTGCGAAGGCTCAACAAGAAGATCAAGAAGGACTTCCAGGATGTTGGTAAGAACTTCGCCAAGGAGGCCAGGAAAGCACACAAAGGCAAACGTGATCAGAAGTTCTATGGCAGACCAACCAAGGATGANACCAANAAACTGCTGGATGAGGGAATAGACCTGTTCGCAGTGCCAGACTACAAGGACAATTAGTCGCAAGAACACTAGGTTTTCTGACCTGGTTGACCATTTACACTTTTTAGTATATAATTGCTATTATGGAACGTAGGATAACAGAGATTGAAACTCCGGAGTTACGTAACCATATAACAAAAACCAAGGAAAAGGAAACAATATGCTAAAAAGTATGTTCAATACACTTTTTCCTTCTATTAAAAAGGAAGAAAAAACCATGGCAAACTCAACACAATACGTTGTATACACAAGAAACTTCAAATCAAGAGCGAAGCAAATTGGTGTATTTGCGGAACCGGCTTCAACTTACAAAGTAAATGGTGAAGTACACGGTGGCAAGATCAAGTTCAAAAACCTAGCAGTTAAATCAACTGCAAGAAAAACAGCGACTAACAAGTTGTTATCTAAAGGGTTGGACTTTACAGTAGAAGTTTTAGGTGTTGCACCTAAGTCATCTGCTTTGACTATGAAGTCAAACATCATTTCTTTATTAAAGAAATCAGGAAGAAAAGTAATTAATTACTCTGCGTAATTAATACCTAATTTAAAGGGGCGGTGCAGAAATGTATCGCCCTTTTTTTATGAGCCGACCATTGCATTTTCTAGTATTGGTAGGTAATCTTTAAGATCTAATTTCCTAAAATTCCTTGTAAAATCTGTAAACTCAGCAAAAGATTTTTTTGATTCAGCATCATATTTCACCTGTTCAATATGTTTGATTATCTCTTCGGCCGCGGCATAATTTGACATCTTTTTTAATTGGGTTATGATCTGATTTTTCTGCACTTCGTTAAAAATACTCATGCTGTAGTACTCTGGGTGTTCGCAGTATACCAGTGTGTAATTTAAATTGAATTCTTTAAAGAAATCAAATAATTCCTGTAGATAAAATATATTGAGAGCACTGATAGTCGGGTGAGCCGATAAACTAAGTGTTTTGATTTCCTTTTTCAATTGTACTAAAGCGGTAATATTATTTTTGACTTCTGTCCATTTGCCCAGCGTCCTAATGTACTCAAATGGTCTGCCTACAGCATCTATTGATAAACTTATGTTTACTGATTTAAAATTTTTAAATAGGTTTGATATTTTTGGCCTCAATTTAACCGAGCCGTTAGTAATGTAGGATAAAGAACACTGTTTGGCCGTTGGTAGTTTACTAATTTTTTCTATTATTTGCAAGTGTTCAATGTTGATAAAGGGTTCTCCGCCTAAAACTTCGATGTCCTGCACGTTAGTCAAATCTTCATTAATATAACTTAGATCGGTACCCACTATTTGATTGTTATTGAATTTTTTATTGTTTTTAATTTCATATTCTTTGTAGTGTCCGGTACTACTCCATGGTCCGCACGTCCTACACGCGAAGTTACATTGATTTCCCGTATCCACCACTAGGTGTCTTATTTTCTTGTTCTTGATCTCGTTTTCTGTATTTTTTGTTTGCAGTTTTTGTTGCCTCATGCTCGTGGTGCCAACATTTTCCATGTTCCAGCAATCTGCACAAATTTTGTTCTTTACCCCACTTTGCAAATCTTTTAATAATTCTTTGACTTGGGTGTCTTCGTGCATGTCATGAAAACTTTTGAACTCGGGCAGACGTGCCCAACAACACATTTTTTTTGTTCTCGAATCCCAGCCGGAGGTTGCTATCGAGCAATAAGTGGACTGATCAATCATCATTATATTTAACGTTAAATAACATTATGAAAACTCTCCATGTCGGGGGCGGTGCAGAAATGTATCGCCCTTTTTTTGTGACTATCCTTACGACGATGGGTATGTTGTATTTGTGTATGTGTCAGACACCGAACCGTCTTGGTTTAACCACTCAGTTTTGAAATGCTCAATAGAGTCGTCTGCATTCTCAGGACTAAAGCCAAAACCAGAACTATCATATGCACTGTCTATAGCCGATTTGAATGCTGTCTGTTCGTCTAGAGTGTTGAACTCATATGTAACCACTAGTGTATGATTGTCATCAGCCAACGCTAACGTCTTGGTAGGCGAAGAAGTGTTGTAAGCAGATCCAAACCCACACTTGGTGTTTGCGTCTGATGTTGAGGTAAAACGTCTCACATCACTGTTTGAACCACTGATTCCATTCCATTCAGGAGCCCTAGCTCTAAAATATCTTTTATGTTTAAACTGTGCCGCCATTTGTATTACTCCTTGCTTTGCGTGTATTTATGCTCGTTAAATACAACTATGCCCATTACACACCTGCATATTGAAGCGTCAAGTTTCTGCAATGCCCGTTGTCCTGGCTGTCCGCGTAATGCGTATGGGTATCCGTTGGAAGGTTTTTACAAACAAGCACACCTGAAACCCGAGAAACTAGCAGAAATATTACAAAAATTTCCTGGAGTGCAATCTATTTTGTACTGCGGAAACCATGGTGATCCAATGATGAACCCTGACATAGTTGAACTTTGTGATGTGGGCAAATCAATAGAACTTGCAACAAACGGTGGCATAGGACGGCTAGAGGACTATGAGCAACTGGCAAAGAATCGAGTATATATTACATTCGGCATAGACGGACTGGAGGACACCAATCATCTTTACAGGCAAGGCGTCAAATGGGATAACCTAATGCAACGTGTGAAGACTTTCATATCAGCAGGTGGCCAAGCGACATGGCAGTTTATAAAGTTCCAACACAACATGGATCAGGTCAGTCAGGCCAGGAGTCTGAGCAAAGAGATGGGATTCATGCATTTCTTTGATATGGATGTTGGTAGGAACAACATGCCAGCGATACAGCCTGACAAGAGTGTAAGCCATTGGATACTGCCACCAGACAAACAAGCCAAGGCACAAAACTTTGACGTGGATGCATATCTAGAAATGAGATACAAGCCTGTTAATTTAAATCCACCCACTTACGATAATCCAAAACTAACCTGTGAACATCTTGGTGGCAGTGTGTATGTCAACAGTGAGGGAGAACTATTTCCTTGTTGCTATCATGGATTCGGGCACGTGGACCGTCCCAAGGTCTATCTGGAGGACTTCGATAAGTTGGAGTCAACTTGGAAAACTAAAAATTGTGATCAGGTCTGTGCAGAATCCTGTGGAGCACCATAGTATATCACGTTGTCCGCTTTTGGATAACTTCTCCATGGATCAAAAATAATAGTCTTATCGTCTGCTGACACTTGATCTGTTTCATGCACTCTCACAATCACTTGCACAGGAGTGTCTATTCCATGCACAATTTGTCCGCCGTGTTTCCTAACATAGTGTTGAACCAGTAGACTATAACTGCCATCAACAAGGTCGGTGCCCGGCTTGTAACTGTCTGAGGTGAAGAAAACATTTTCACCATGTGTCAGTATTGCCTTTGCCATTGTTTCTGCTTGTTGTTCACGTGCGGTCATTATGCTTTCGAACATGTCATATCCTAGATCAAGTTCTTTGGCCAACCAACGTAATGCAATATTATCTCTGGGGTGGCAGGCTCCTCCATCTCCCATGCCTGCTTTCATGTATGCCGGACTCACTATCCTTTGTGTGCTTTTGGCCAGTGCCTGTGTGACTCGGTCTACATTTATATTACCTAATTTGTGTGCAACATCCTGTATCATGTTGACCAGTGCGATCTTGTTGCTAATAAACGTGTTATAAAATATCTTAACGGCTTCTATCTCCTCCCACGTTCCAAACTCTATGCGTGGGAAATTTTTGCACACCATTCCGTAGAAACTTTCTAGTTGTTGTGCCTTGTGTGCTGTCTTGTAGACACCCTTCTTCGTGCCAATCATTATCATCTCTGGATTGATCATGTCGTCAGCGACTGTTCCCATTGCAATGAGATATGGGTTGTAAAGTAATTTGACATTTGTAACCAGCGGTGCCAGTTCTCTCCTTATCGTGCCAGGCAACACAGTCGATATCAGCACAAGACTCTGAGTCACTCCCATGTGCTTGTTGCACTTGGTCAACACTTTCTTGACTGAATCGTAATTGAAGTCCTTGACTTCCTTGTGGCTTGTGGGCTCTCTGCCATCATAGCCTTCTTCGTGTGGTGTGGGTGTTGCAACGAACACTATGTCTCGATCACGACACACATCTTCTATTGATTCTCTGATCTCTATATGGTTACTGCTTTTATGTGCAATATCGTATCCTGCAACATGGAATCCTTTCTGTGCTATCGCTTCTGCACATGGCATTCCTAGTTTGCCCAAACCTATGAAGCCTATCTTGGTAGCGTAAATTATTTTATTATTGTTCCAAAACATTATTCTCTTTCCAAGTCACAGGTCACACAGTGATGTCCACCGCCTAATGTCCGTGATTGTCTTATTGATGTTGTAATTACCTGAAAGCCATTGCTCCTTAAATTTTCCGCAAGGCCCGTCTGTAAGTCGTCGATCAACACAGTCTCCGGATCCAGTGACAGCACATTCATTCCTATCCATTTAGAGGCGTAGGGGAAATGGAAAAAGTCTCTGGCCTCTATGTCGTCCACCCATACCTTGCGGAAGTCTTTTAAGAATGCCGGCAATTGATCTTCTCTAACCCTAGAAGCATTGACCAGTATGGTGTTCTTGTCCAGGGATAGCATAGTGGAGTCGATGTGCGTGATGTCATGATCCACTACACTCCATTTTATGACTTCGTATGCGTTGCCCACCTGTTGCTGTAACCAGTCGGCACCTGCCTCGTTGGCCGAGTGTGAGAGTGAGTAGAGTAGTTTGTCTCCGAACTTGAGAACATTGGCGGCGTCAAAAGATGGATCTGACTGTTTAATTGGCCTTGGTGCCTTGATCACGTTGCAGTCGTGCAGGAATGGATACATCTGCAATTCACTGGCTCTGCTCTCGAAAGGAGTTGGACATTGTATGACCATGTCTCCAACCGTTAAGATAATGTCTCTTGCGGAATAGGCCCAGTGTGGTTTGCTTGTGACAGGTCTGTGTACATCGATGTTTCTCTCTGTGAGTATGTCAACTAATCTATCGAGGTCTTGTTTTGCTTCCTCATACACTGACTTTGGTAATGCACCACGTGTCAATGTAGTGTGATAGGTTGATCTTGAGATGCTTTGGTCAAACTCATTGTCGTTTTCTGGCCATTGGAAGTTTTCAACACAGCCTACTATAACTGATCTGAGCAGGCCATATTCGTTTGTTGTGGAAACTTTCATACAAATATTTAACTGCGTACATAAAGATTAAATATGTTTATGGAAGTGACATTTACTGACAACCAAGGTAGCACAGATTCAATCAATATGTTGCGTGGTAACATACAGACGGAACTTAATCTGGGCAATTCGGTCTTGGTAAAGTTACTGCAACCAGGAGTGATGTATCAAAAAAACAACCAATGGTTTACTGTCGTCGACTTCATGAACGAGTGGGAAAGTAAGCCTGTGAGATTCCTATCGAACTTTGTACCACTGAAAGAGTGCAAGGTACAATTTGATTACAGCAACGACATGTTCTTCACCGGTCCTAAATTATACCAAGAGAATAAAATGTGTAAAGGGTTGCTAACAAAATTATTACCCACATACCAGAAGACCGTAGACAAACAATGGGATCTATTATTGGGAGAGGCCAGTGATAATAAGGATTGGCTGTATGGAACCATAAAAAATCATACCGTGTTAGGCAAGACATTTCTAACTTACTTTGGCAAGGACACCACAAAAGGTTACTGGGGCAAGGACGTTGTCAGACCAAAGAAACACACTGCGGAAACACTGGGACCTTTGGAGAACAGATTCAACACTCAGATAAGATGCAGTGACCTGTTGGATCCTGCCATTTACAACATGACCCACTACACAGCCATGATAGAAACGACCATACACAACGACTTTGCTATGTTCAGCGAGAAAGAAGCCAAACCTATTGTTGCCAAAAGACCTTTCATAATGTTTGGAGCCTGCGGACAACTGAAAGCATTTAGGAGTTTAGGATTCAAAACATTTGATCGTGTGATCGACGAGTCCTATGACTTGATTGAAGACAAACATGAACGTTGGCACAAGGCATTAGACTGTATGTTGGAACTGACCAAAGTAAATCACATAAAGGTTCACAACGAACTTGCTGAAGTGTTGGTGCATAACAAAGATCATTTTGAGAACAACGAGTGGAAACGTTGTCTTACTTGGGATTCTTACCAGTAATTTGTATCACGTATCTTGAAGACTCACCAAGATTGGCGGCCATGTGCTTGGTTGCACCTTGCCAACTGAACCAAGAGCCCGAAGGTCCTGTGCAATACTTGTCCTCGATCCACAACTGATGACCTGGTGCAGGATCGTGTAAGAAGATCATTATCCTGACTATTTCTTCCACTTTGGCATTCTTATTTCTTGCATAGGTAGGGTAGTTGTCCTTGTGCCATGGCAGTATCAATCCAGGTGTGTACTTCGCAAAGGCATACACAGGATCATCTAGATCAAATTGTTCTATGACATATCCAAATATGGCATCCACGTCATCTGGAACAAACACACCCTTGCCCACTTCTTCGAACTTGGGTATAAGGCATCCTACTCTCTCTTTGTAGATGTCATAGTTCTCTTCTGGAGTCGTGAAGCCTTGCCTTTTGTCCGGGTTCTCGTACCATGGTAAACTTTCATAGTCATTGGCTTTCCATTGCACAGGTATTGTACCACTTCTATTATTCCAATCAGAGTATGTGTATTTCATAATGTATGTAGATAATTATCATTATATGAAATCAATAGGATTCTTTGGAGACAGTTTCTGTGCAAGTAACCAACCTGAGAGTTGGTGCAACATACTGCAAGAGAAACTGGGGGCAGACAGGATAAGATGGTTTGGTAATCCAGGCAGAAGCATATGGAGTGTTTTCTTCCAGTACAACAAACTGATAGAGCAGAATACAGTTCCAGACATATCCATATTTTGTTGGACAGAACCGTACAGGCTTTATCATCCCAAACATATATTGAGTGCCAACACACAACCACTTGAAGGTGTGGATCCCAAAATGTACAAAGCACTAGACGAATATTGGATCCATCTGCACAACTATGACAAGGACGAGATGGCCTATGAGTATGCATTGAAACATTATGATCAAAACATATTGTCAAAGGTCAACAGTGAGATTGTACAGATGTGGAGTTTCAGACCTTTCGAAACAGCAGGCAAGGACGCAGGCATCAGGTTGAACACAGGAAAATTTATAGATGAGAGTGTGTATGCTTTCAGCGGAGGCAAAGATGCTTGGGGCAAGGGCACCATAAATCACATGACAGTAGAACAGAATCAACAGTGGGCAGAAAGAGTTTATGACAGGATCAGTTGAAACATTTGAAAGTAAACTAGCAGAGTTCACAGGAGCACCTTATGTGGTCAGCACCGACTGTTGCACACATGCCATAGAACTTTGCTTCAGGCTGTTAGAGATCAAGACATGTAGGTTTTCTGCACACACATACATCAGTGTGCCTATGACAATGAAACTATTAGGAGTTAACTATGAACTTTCAATCACACCATGGAAGGACGAGTACCAGTTCCTAGGAACACCGGTGTGGGACAGTGCTAGATGTTTGAAACCAGACATGTACAGAGAAAGACAGTACCAATGCCTCAGTTTTGGTCACAGCAAACCTCTAGACAATGTAAGGGGTGGAGCCATCTTGTTGGACAACGAAGAACACTACAAACAATTAAAGATGATGAGTTATGATGGAAGGGATCCAGCATATGATAGATGGACAGACCAGAAAGTGTACAAGCAAGGATTCCATTACATGATGAGGTACGAGGAGTGTGAGAGTGCAACGCTGTTGTTGGAGAACTACATATCGTCAGGGGACTTCGAACACAAATACAAGCCATACTCGGATGTGCGAGACGTAGAGATACAATGAAGGTAAAAGGATACGCAACGTTTGACAAACTCAAAACCTGCATGGTGGGTAGAACCTACAGCAAAGAACAGTTCAAACAGATTAAGAATCAAAAAGTAAAAGATGTGTTGTTCAAGATACTTGACGAGACGGAAGAGGACTATCAGAACTTATGTGACGTGCTCAACAAGGCCGGCGTGGAAACACTGCGTCCTGACATAGTAGAAGCAGACACCAGCCACAGGCCTGCCAATCAACCCAGGGACGACATGGCAGTGATAGGTGAAACCTTGTACGTGAACAACAACAGGCCTGAATACAAATCCATAGTAGACAAAGTAGAAAACAAGATCATAGTTGAGGACTGTGAACAACAGAAATTAATGAGCACCAGTTTCATACACAGGATGGGCAACGGTCTTCATTGGGGCACCAACAAACCTACATGGAGGGACAGTGCGTTGGTAAAGAAATATAAGAAACAATGGGCGGCTGAAGGCTTCAACGTTGATGTCATGGAGCATGAGGGACATGGAGACTGCACTTGGTGTGTGCCAAAACCTGGTTGCATAGTCACCCTGTTCGAGATACAGAACTACAAAGAGAAGTTCCCGGGGTGGGATATATGTTACCTCGAGGACAAGTACTGGGATCAGATGTCACCATTCCGTAAGGTCAAACAGAAGAACGGAGGCAAGTGGTGGGTGCCAGGTGAGGAGGACAGTGATGACTTCTCTGAGTACGTGGAAACATATTTCAAAGACTGGGTTGGTTACGTGGAGGAGACTGTGTTCGAAGTCAACATGTTATCCTTGGACACTGAAACCATATTGGTCAACAACTACAACAAACAGGTGTTCGACTTCCTAGAGAAGCACAACATAACACCAGTGATAACTCCGTTCAGACACAGATGGTTCTGGGATGGTGGTGTGCATTGTGTCACACAGGATCTATATAGAGAAGGCTCGCTATTGGCTCGCTATTAGGTCTTTGGATTTATAGATTATTTTGAGTAGTCTGGTAGAGGTCCACCGTACTTCTTGCCTTTGATACGCTTGCCGGATACCTTCATGGTCTTGCCTCCGACTTTCTCACTACGGTTGCCAGAACGTTTCATCTTGCCCTGTGACTTGCAACTGGACACCCATGATGCCGGTAGATCACTTGCTGGTTTGGAACATG
>JGI24004J15324_10001044_pt1 | contig 11091 bp, 17 predicted proteins | sample LinPmetageLP32_FD_15324 | JGI IMG/M metagenome (IMG submission 15324)
TTCTTAACTATAGTGTGCCTTTGTATACCTGATGATACAGCTATGTCCGCTGCTATGCCTTGGGCATGAGTTCCTGGTTTTATTTTACCTAATTCTATGGGGTGCTGTGGGGATCTATAGCCACTGGTGATTACAAAAGGAAAACCACAGGCTTCTCTTAGCTCATCTAAGGCTAGTATAAGCTCATCTTCTATTTCATTCTCACCTGTCACTTGACAAGCAAACTCATCTCTACTGAAATACTTATACATCTTCTATGATTTCTCCTTCAATCTCAGAGCCTACATTTGTTTCTACACTACTACCTAATCCAGATATAGTAATGTTAACTGAAGATCTACCACTGGCTGCATCTTTCTCAAAGTAACTTAATGGTAGTGTACGATCCATAACTAACTTCCATGCAGCAGCTTGATTCTTATGGTCATTGTCTAAGGCAGCATCAAAGATAGTCTCTAATACCCTACGAGACTTNGGGGAAGCAAGCATTCTAGCTTTATACTCATTGATAATACTAGCATCACCTTTAGGNCTGCCAATGTTTTTCCTGTTACCTTTAGTACTTGAGACTACTTCAGACTTCTTAGGTCTGCCTCGTTTCCTCTTAGGAGGATCATTTAGATTATCCATTGTATTTACCTTAATGTATCTAAGAATACCTTCTTATTATAGCATACTTTTTAACAAAAGTCAAGTACTTTCTTTGTTATTTTATATGTAATTACTAAATACTGTATTTTCTTTTGTATTCAACTGCTTGCATAAGGTTAGTAAGTACTAACTTATCTTTAATTACTAGCCTTTTTTCTAAATTCTACTCTAGTGTGCTGAAGCGCCAACTACAACTAAATGCTCGCGCACGCTCCCGCCCCCGCCCGCGCCTAACGCGCCCACCCGCATGCGCACGCACGCGCAAGCGCACACACGCACGCACACGCTGCGATAGAACGCCTAGGGCTGGGCATAGGAATGCGGGAGAGCGTGAGCCTGCATAGTAGCCTATGGCACACACAAGCACACACAAGCACACACAAGCAACCACACGCCAACCGTGCAAACTACCATGCTCGAACCACAAGCAGCCAAACTAATTCAATGCCTAAGCTATTGATATGCAACGAAATATTAAATTAATTGCAAAATAATCAAAATAATTCTTGCATTCTGTTTGGTGCTTGGTATCGTGGTTAGCAAGTCAGAGGGAACGCCCACGGGAGCAATACCTAGCTTAGTTTACCATCCTAGGGTGGTGATAAGGACTAAGCCAAGTGCAAGCGGATACTTTGACTCTTTCGGATAGCCTGAAAGCAAAGCGCAACACGGTGGCCTAGGACACAGCGCGGCGAACTAAGATACTACCGAGAGACTTAAAGCCTAAGCCGAAGGCGTGTTGCTGGTGTATGCGAGAGGGGTTTCTCATAGCCCATGCGTAAGTATACAAAGCATTGAAACACACTGGCTGGCTTGGCTTACTTCTAAGCATTTGCGAGTGTTTAGAATTAAGTCAACATAAGGTGAACAAATGAGAACATACGAAGCATTGAGCTTAGTAGCACGCAAGCACTACCCCAGAGAAAATAACTATTGCGCTGTGATAGCGGTAGCAGTAGCGGCAGACGTAAGCTATGGCAAAGCACGCAGTTACTTATTCAAAGAAGGCCGCAAGGATGGCAAAGGAACGCCGCCATTGTGGACATACAATGCGCTAGAAAAGCTTGGCTATGCTAAAGCAGAATATAGCGGGAGGTATCCTAAAACACTTGCAACGGCAGCTAGAATACTACCTAAGCGCGGCACGTTCGCCATACATACTCGCGGACATATTAGTGTAGTCCAAGATGGTGTATTGCAAGACTGGGCAGCATTGACAGGCAGTAGGAAAAGAGTTTTACTAATAACCGAAATCAAACCAAAACATAAGGAAGTAAACTAATGGATGTAGCATTGACAGTTGTAAAACAAAGTGACGGATGGGCAGTAATCAGAAGGAATGGAGATGGTTTGCCACATAGAATCTGCTATCAACTCACAGAAGAATCTGCCAATAACGTTGCATGGCAAGAAAAAGAAATGCTTGCTAATCAAAAGCATAACGTGTCGATAACAATAGACTGTAGAGGAGTTTAGACAATGAGCAGATCAATTACAGTCAAGATAAAATCAGTATATGGCGAGGAGAAAATATACCCAGTGTGTACAGATGCTCAGACATTTGCAGCCCTAGCAGGCACGCGCACGCTTACTATAGGCACCATAGAACATATTAAGCGACTAGGTTACAAGGTAGAGCTAGTCACACAGTCTAAACTAGCAAGCATATTAGGGGACTAAAAAAATAATCTATGAATGCCTGTTGACTTCAGCAGGCATTAGTGGAATTATTTATAAACAGTAACTAAAACGAGAGCAACATTATGAACCTAAGACCAATAGCATCAAACCAAACAGAACTAGCACTACCTTGTGGTGCCGTAGTCCTATTCAGCTACTCAACACCAGTAGCAGCAATGCTACCCTCTGGACAATACATCAGAACAGAAAAGTTCTGGTCTGTAACTACCAGTAGACACCTTAACAAGTGGCTAATTTCAGTTAGCGATAGCGTCAAGATGGTGCCGCAGGAAGAGCTTTATAACCTATCAGGAGCGACAGCGTAATGAGGGTAATTCAAACAAGTGCAGCAGGTAGTTTTGAAGCTACCTTGTACCCTAGCATAGATCTATGGTGCATTAGAATGGATCTAGAGGACGGCAGCAGAGTAACGCTGAACCAATCCTTGATAGAGTGGGGTAGGAAGAAGAAAGCTGATGCGGGAACTGATCCGCTTAGAGCTACAGCACTCGACAGACTTTGTAAAGGCGTGTTACTCTATGGCTTCACCAACACAAAAGAAGAAGGAATTATTTATGATTAAGAAAGACTACGCCCAGCAATGGGAAGAGCAGAAGAAATATACATCAGACTTAAACAATAGGCTTGCAGAGCTAGGCATTGCATTAACTGGTTGTGCCTTCACTCTAGCTTTGTTACTATCGTTGACCAATTAAACAGGAGCTTACACAATGAGTTTATTTAATGAAATAGCACAAGCTATAGGAGCACCGGAAATGCTAGATAGAAACGATGAAGTAGTAGATAACCCGTGGGAACATGAACCTAGACCGCGTGAACATCTAGTAGAGTTGCGTTTTTACGTGGACGCAATGGATAACGAGGAAGCCTTACAGATTGTAGAGGGAGCAATCAGGCCGCCTATGGACTATGAAGTGGAACTGGTCATGGACATACACGATGGAGAAGAAGAACTATGAGTGAGCTAGGAATGGACGTTGACGCTACAGACGATAATGAAATAGATGTTATCGACCATTACAAAACAATGTTAGTAGAATACGAGCTAAATACAGCAAGTATTATGGATGTCATGGGCTGGGCAAACCTAGAGCTTACAAGGCAGATAGAAGCCCGTAGCGATACAGAGATAGAAAAGCTATACAACCAGCTATTCAAACGAGACTATCACTAATGGCTGTCTGTAGAGCCTGTAATGAGCTACTGTCAGAAGCCCAGCCAAAGGACAAAGCAACCAACAGCTACCTAGACTTATGCTCTAGGTGCTTACTGGAATCTAATGCAGCTAGGTTTAAGAACATAGCAACAGAAGATGACGTTAACGAACTACTTGAAAAAGTTAAGGAGATGCAGAAGCGTAACACTTTGTTACAATAAAATTAACACAAGGTCTGTAAAACCCTGTACAATAGCTAAAGTTCGCTGAGTGATACTAATAATAATCATTATGTAATTACTTAGCAGACTTTAGCAAACTTAAGACCACAATCGAGGTAAGAAACGATGGCAATACTAGAAGGCGCACTAGCCTATGACTCTAAACTAACTACCACTGACGTATACCAAGGTCAGGATACTGGTAAGTATGTAATTAACTTAGTCCTTTCAGATGAAGACGCAGAGGCTCTCAAGGCCAAAGGTGTAAACATTAAAGAAGGTAATATCCGTAAGCTGGCTTCTGGCTACGCTAACTTCATTATGAAGGACAGTGACGGCGAGATAATCAAAGATGCGGAAGATCCATTACCTGAGACTGAGTTAGGTAAAGGTTCTGTAGTTCGTGTTAGCTATGCTCTAGGCAAACCTAACGCAGTCTATGGCTCCTCACTGTACTTCAACGGTGTGCGTGTTATATCAGCACAGCCACCATATGATGCCGATAATCCACGACCTTCCATTGATGCAGAACTATAAGGAGAAAGACGATCCTTTTGTAAAGCATGAGCCATGCCCAGATCAGTCTGGGTGTGGCAGTTCTGATGCCTTTAGTCGCTACTCGTCAGGTAGCGGCTATTGCTTCAAATGCGGATTGTACGAACACAGCAATGGCGATGTAGCGCAACCAAGCGCACCCACCCCACTAAGGAGGCCATTAGAAATGACGGGAGTAGTAGCAGCAATCCCAGATAGACGTATCAGCCACGAGACTTGTAAGAAATACAACGTCACCGTGGAGTTCGATACAGAAGGTAAGATAGCCAAGCATATATACCCATACTATGCTACCGGCTCAAATGAAATCAAAGCAAGTAAAGTTAGAGTAGTTAAGAACAAGGACTTCTTTGCTACTGGCACCATGAATGAAGGTGTAGGCTTGTTCGGTCAGAATACCTGTAGGGGTAAAGGCAAGTTCATTACCATAACTGAGGGTGAATTAGACGCACTTAGCGTGGCTGAAATGTTTGACTGTAAATGGGATGTAGTTTCTCTGCGTAACGGAGCATCAGCAGCAGCCAAGGAAGTCAAGGAACAGCTAGAGTTCTTGGAAGGTTACGATCATGTTGTAGTGTGCTTTGATGATGATAAAGCAGGACAGCAAGCAGTCGATGAAATCAAAGACCTGTTCTCACCAAGCAAGCTAAAGATCTGTAAGCTGCCTACAAAAGATGCCAGTGATATGCTGGTAGCAGGTAGAATCAAAGACTTTGTAGCAGCGTGGTGGAATGCTAAAGGCTATCAGCCTGACGGTATAGTTTCAGGTAGTGATACATGGGAAGCCTTGACCAACAAGATAAAGGTTAAATCTACACCTTATCCGTGGTCTGGTTTGAATACCTATACCAAAGGCTTTAGACCTTATGAGCTAGTGACAATCACCAGTGGCTCAGGCATGGGCAAGTCGCAGATAGTGCGTGAGCTTGAACACTATATGTTGAGAGCTACTGAAGATAACATTGGTATACTAGCGTTAGAGGAAGATATAGCTAGGACTGCTCTAGGTATCATGTCAGTAGAAGCAGACTGTCCTTTGCACCTTGAGGAAGACTTAGATCAAGATGTAGCTAGGCCATACTGGGAGGCTACACTAGGCACAGGTCGATACTTCCTGTTTGACCACTGGGGTAGTACAAGTGAGGATAACCTACTAGCCAGAGTCAGATACATGGCAAAGGCATTAGACTGTAAGTGGATTATCCTAGATCACCTGTCTATTGTAGTTTCAGCACAAGAGAACCAAGACGAACGTAAAGCAATTGATGCTATTATGACTAAACTTAGGTCACTGGTACAGGAGCTAGGTATAGGCTTATTCCTTGTATCACACCTCAAGAGGTCACAAGGTAGGTCACATGAGGACGGTGGACAGATCAGCCTAAGTGAGCTTAGAGGTTCACAGGCTATAGCGCAGCTATCGGACATGGTCATAGGTTTAGAAAGAGATCAGCAGGAGGACAACGAGGAACGTAGAAACACTACTACAGTGAGGATACTTAAGAATCGTTATGCTGGTTTAACTGGTGCATGTTGTTACCTGAAGTATAATAACTTTACTGGTAGAATGACTGAAACAGCTAAACCAAAGGAGGTAGACAGTGCCCTCTAGTTCACCAATGTTTTTAGACATAGAGACTAATGGTCTAGATCCAGACACAATCTGGGTAGCAATAACTATGCAGGATGGAGTGGTGCAGGAGCATTACACGCCTGAGACTCTCACAACTGCCATAGCAGGGGACTTCAAGGTAGTAGGTCATAACTTGATAGGCTTTGATGTGCCTGTACTGTGGAAGCTTTGGAACGTCTCTGTGGATAGTTCCAGGATTGAAGATACCTTAACTATGTCTCGCTTTCTTGAACCTAACCGCGAAGGTGGTCATAGTCTAGCTAAATGGGGTGAGTACCTTAACTTCCCTAAAGGTGACTACAACGACTGGTCATGCTTGACACCTGAGATGGTAGCTTATTGTATACAGGATGTGAAAGTCACAGCTAAGGTATACGACAGGTGTTCAAGTCAACTTACGGTTAAGAAGATAAGCAGGCAGGCACTGGAGCTAGAGTATCAAGTTCAGTCTATTATAAGTAAGCAGATAGACAATGGCTGGCTGATAGATCTTAGGCACGCTATGGAGTTACTGGCTACCTTAAAGGAAGTTAAACTGAAACTGGAGTACAAAGTACATCAGAAGTTTAAGCCTAAGTGGGTAGACGTTAAGACTGTTACACCTAGGTTTAAGAAGGACGGCAGCTTATCTAAAGTAGGTTTAACTGACGATGAGTACGAGCAGTTACTTACAGTAAGTAGCCCTAAGCCTTTCATACGTAGAATGTTAAAGCCTTTTAACTTAGGCTCCAGAAGACAGATAGGTGAGTACCTACAGGACTTTGGATGGAAGCCTACAAAGAAGACACCTAATGACCAGCCAATAGTGGATGAAGCAACATTGTCTCAGGTTAAAGACATACCGGAAGCACAATTGATAGCTGAATACCTTATGATCCAGAAAAGGATTGCACAGGTACAGTCATGGCTAGAAGCTGCTAATGATGATACTGACAGGGTACAAGGTTACGTTAATACACTGGGTGCTGTGACTAATCGTATGACACACAGTAGTCCTAACCTAGCTCAAGTACCAGCAAGTTACTCGCCATACGGTGAAGACTGTAGGAAATGTTTTATTGCTAGAACTGGATACAAGCTAGTAGGCTTTGATGCCAGTGGACTAGAGCTAAGAATGCTGGCTCATTACATGAACGATCAGGAGTATACTAATGAAATCCTTAACGGAGATATACACACAGCAAACCAAGGACTTGCAGGACTTGAATCAAGAGATCAGGCAAAGACTTTCATATATGCCCTCCTATACGGTGCGGGAGATGCAAAACTTGGAAGCGTGGCTGGGGGAGGCTCAAAACTTGGTGGAGAGCTTAAAGAAAGATTCATGTCTAATCTCCCAGCATTTGCAACTCTTAGAGACAGCATTGCTGGAGAAGCAGCAGATGGAGTTATCAAAGGACTAGACGGTAGGCAGTTACACATTAGATCAGCACATGCTGCACTGAACACTTTATTACAAAGTGCTGGTGCTATTGTTATGAAGAAAGCCCTGTGTTTGTTGCATGAACGTGCTACAATAGCAGGGTTAGACTATTACTTTGTAGGGAACATACATGATGAAGTCCAAGCAGAAGTTAGATCAGGACAGGAAGACAGATACGGAAGACTTGCAGTCGAGTGTTTGGAATCAGCAGGAGCTTTTTACAGCCTCAACTGCCCACTCACAGGAGAGTACAAGGTTGGAGAAAGCTGGGCAGACACACACTAGCATTTGTCAAGGCTGTGGAGTAACGCTTTTAGCTGGACAGAACTGGACGTACTCAAGAGTTCTTAAGAATGACCGTATATGTAAAAACTGTAAAGCTAAACATAATAGAGAGCACGAAAAAACAAGGATGTTTGTTGATGGTAAATACATAAAAGTATCACATCCTTTGTACAAAGCTGGTAAGTACAAATCCTTTGAACATGCAGCTTTTGAATCTCTTGGAAACTACAAAGGCATAGTCGAAGGTCAGGTCTACATACTGTACAGCCCTGCTTACCCTAGCTGGTGTAAGATAGGAATGGCAGTAGACGCTAGAGACAGGCTTAGTAACTTTCAAACAGGAACACCTTACAGGGACTACATATTAGTAGCATCCTATGATGTACCTGATAGACGGGAGGCTGAGAAAGAAGCACATAAACTGTTGCGAGAAACTCATGCCAGTAAGAATGAATGGTTTGTAGTAGGTGCTAACGTAGCTAAAGAGATACTAGATGGGCATTTTAATGAAGACAACTGATACTTTGATAAAAGACATCTACAAGCTAATGCAGAACAAGCTGTCGGACAGCAAGGTAGATGCAGAAGCAGAGATAGATAAGTTTGGTGAAGCCTGTAAAGATCTTATGCGTAAGGAGTTCCTTAACGGTAAGAGATCTGATAACCGTAAGCTGCGTATGTCTAACATAGGTAAGACTGATAGATACCTATGGAACCACTACAACAACGTAGGGCCAACTGAGAAGATGCAGTCTCACACCTTAGTCAAGTTCATGTACGGACACTTGATTGAGGAAATGCTGCTTCTGTTTGTACGTCTAGCTGGTCATACAGTTACACATGAGCAAGCATACGCTGAAGTACAAGGTATCAAAGGCAGCATGGACTGCAAGATAGATGGTGTTGTGACTGACGTTAAGTCTGCTAGTACCTACGGGTTCAAGAAGTTTAAGGACGGTTCTTTAGCTTTTGATGATCCTTTTGGCTACATAGATCAGATCAAAGGATACGCTAGGTCTGAAGGTGAGACTAAGGTAGGCTGGCTTGCTATGGATAAGGCCAATGGTCACTTGACATTCTTGAAGTATGACTTGGAGGATGAAGAAGCACCAGCCTACCCTGTTCTAAAGAAAGACATTGAAGAACGTATACTACATATCAAAGAGATGGTGCAGAAGGAAGAACCACCTGAGCTATGCTATGAAACTGTCCCAGACGGTAAGTCAGGCAACATGAAGCTGGCTATGGGCTGTTCTTACTGTCACTTTAAGCATTCTTGCTACCCTAACCTACGCGCCTTTGCGTACAGTTATGGCCCTAGGTACTTAACGGAGGTGGTAAATGAGCCTAAAGTCCAAGAAATACTCTAAGAGTGTATATAGGTCTGGACTTGAGAAGAAGTTCGCTAAACTTATGCCTAAAGGCAGGTTCTTATATGAGCCATATGATATACCTTATGTTACACATAGGAAGTACAAGCCTGACTTTGTAGACAAGAAAACAGGTGACATCATAGAGACTAAAGGCTTCTTTAGATCAGGAGATACACAGAAGTATACTGCTATCCGTGATATGATAGCACCTACTAAGTTAGTATTTGTACTGTCTGACCCTAACAAGAAAGTTAGGAAAGGTTCTAAGATAACTATGGGACAGTGGTGCGCTAAGGAAGGATTTGATTTTTACACACTAGATGAGTATGCAGATCATGTCATTAACAATGGATGAGATAAGAGAGCGTGTATTAACACGATACGATATAGATGACTTGCTTACATTGCTGGATGTTACAGCGGAAGAAATAGTAGACAGGTTTGAAGATAAGTTTATTAACAGGCTTTCTTTGTTTGAGGAAGAACTAGAAGGCCAGGAAACAGACAAATGGAGTGACGATGAAGACGATTGATGATGCTACACCGGAGGAATGGAATAGTTTACGCAAAGGTTTTAGATGGCCTTATGAGGCTGTAGAAGACGATGCTGTAAACGAACACCCTAGGTTTGCTGAGGCTGCTATGACAAGTAGTTATGACCCAATAAATAATCCAGCGCACTACAATACTGGAGGTGTAGAATGTATAGATGCTATGGAAGCTATGCTAACAAAGGAAGAGTTTATAGGATACCTGCGTGGTAACTCCTTCAAATACAGATGGAGGATGAATCATAAAGGCAGAGCAGTACAAGACCTAAAGAAAGCACAGTGGTATGAGAACAAGCTGCTAAGTATTATAGAGAAAGGAACAAGCAATGATAAGTAAAGTAGGTAAGCAGGACTACTTAGGAATAGAGATTGATTACTCTAGGGAAGATGATCTTAATACTTTCTCTACTGAAACATTAAAAGATAGATACTTATGGGAGGATGAAACTCATGCACAAGAAGCCTTCGCAAGAGCCTCAGTCTATGGTGCAACGTATCAGGGCTATACTGACTACGATCTTGCACAGCGACTTTACAACTACTCTAGCAAGAGCTGGTTTGGTTTTAGCACTCCTATACTTAGCAACGGGGGAACCACTCGTGGTTTACCTATTAGCTGCTTTCTCAATTATGTTCCTGATTCGCGTGGCGGTCTATCTTCTCATTATGATGAAAACATTTGGCTTGCTAGTGGAGGTGGAGGCTTGGGTGGATACTGGGGTGATGTTAGAAGTAACGGCGTTTCTACTGCTAACGGTAGTCAGTCTACTGGTAGCATCCCATTTATGCATGTAGTAGACAGTCAGATGTTAGCCTTTAATCAAGGCGTTACTAGGAGAGGTAGTTATGCAGCGTATATGGACATCAGTCATCCAGAGATTGAAGAATTCATTGCTATGCGAAAGACCACTGGTGGAGATCTTAATCGTAAATGTCTTAATCTACACAATGGTGTTAACATTAGTGATGCCTTTCTCAAGCGTGTAAAGAATGACGAGAGCTGGAGATTAATAGACCCTAAGTCTAAACAGGCTATCAAGACTGTATCAGCTAGGGACTTGTGGTGGCAGCTACTGCACACTAGAGCAGAGACAGGTGAACCGTACATTGTAAACATGGACAGGTGTAATGAAGCACTGCCTGAGTCTCAGAAGGAGCTAGGCTTAAAGATACGCCAGAGTAACCTATGCTCAGAGATTACACTACCTACAGGAGAAGACCGTACAGCAGTCTGTTGTTTGTCCAGTGTTAACCTAGAGTACTTTGATGAGTGGAAGGATCATCCTATGTTCATTGCTGATCTAGTGACTATGCTGGATAACATCATTGAACACTTTATTGAGAATGCTTGTGGGCGTATAATTAGGTACGCTGATAATAGAAAACCATATGGGGCTACCTATGATGAATTTGATGTACAAGAAGGTAAAGAAGGTTTTAGAAAAGCCGCTTATAGTGCATATAGAGAACGCGCAATTGGCCTTGGAGCAATGGGGTTTCATAGTTACTTACAACGTAATAGCATTCCTTTTGAAAGTATGT
>JGI24004J15324_10001048_pt1 | contig 11073 bp, 2 predicted proteins | sample LinPmetageLP32_FD_15324 | JGI IMG/M metagenome (IMG submission 15324)
TGTAGGTGGACAGAGACAAGCCTTAATGCAAAGAGCGTATGATCAACAGTATGAAGACTTCTTGGCACAAAGAGAATATCCATATCAACAACTAGAAAGATACAGTTCAATACTACAAGGCATGCCAACACGTGAAAGTTTTGCAGAAAGAAATTACGGACAAGCAGCTAATCCTACGGCACAATTATTAAACACAGGACTAGGTGCATATGGAGCATTTAGAGGAATGGGCGGAGGAGGCTAATGATAGATAATAATATTAACAATTTAATATCTATGGCTGAGAAACAATCAGACCAGCGTTTAGCACAAGAATTAAATCCACAAACAGAAACTGGATTGCTTGGTCCTGCATTTATATCTGCTTCTGAGTTAGCTTATAGACAAAAAATTAGAGAAGAATCACAAGCACAACCGAATCAAAATCCACCGATAGTTCAACAGTTAGCACAACAAGCTATGCCACAGCCTATGCCTATGCAACAACCTATGCCTATGCAACAGCCTATGCCACCACAACAGATGCCACAACAACCTATGGCACCACAAGGCTTTGCAATGGGTGGTCTTATAAAGATGGCTAATGGTGGTATACCTCCAATGACATCTGGAAATCCTTATAATAATCTTGTTTCAGGAATGCCTACAAGTGTAATGGGTAATTATCCATTTACTTATGATGGTAGTGGTCGTGTTGTACAAGATTCTTTTGAACTTGATCCAATATTTAATCAGTCAATAAATAGTACACCTGTAGATTTACAAGACATAAATTCTTTTATGCCAGAATTTATGCCAGATTCAAACACTATGATAGATGAATCTTTAGAAAAACTTGAAAGAGAACAAAAAAGACAACCAATATTTTTACAAAATATAGGACAAAGCATAGCTGATTTTAGTAATAGAATACAAACAAGAGTAGATACTAGAAGAGAAGCTGAAGCAGAAAGAAAAAGAAAAGAAAATATAGTTGTAGATCAAGATAGATTATTAAGTCCTTTAAGACCGCCACAAAATAATCCATTAAAAGGGCAAGATTTAAGAATTAATCCACGTCAGATAGATTTGCCACAAGCACCAAATACTAAAGATATACAAAGTCTTAACCCACAAGATATTCTTAACATAGCAGGACCTCCTACTTCAGCAGATATAGATAGTTCAATAACACGAAATGGTGGAAATGCAGGTGTGTTAACTACAGCTACAGGAACTCCTTCCTCTACAACTACAGCTACAGGCACACCACCAGCTACAGCTACAGGCACACCACCAGCTACAGCTACAGGCACACCACCAGCTACAGCTACAGGCACAATAAATTCATTACCTTCTTCTGGGATAGGTTTTGCAGCTACACAAGATGCAGCTTATGCAGCTTCATCAGATTATGAAACCTTAATACAGCAGTCTATTAATAAGATGACTGATGAAAAAGGTAAGATGCAAAACAAATGGTTACGTATTGCAGCTGGTGCATTTAATGCAGCACAAAAAGGTTCACCAACTTTATTAGGTGGGCTTGCTGATCTTGGTGCTGGAGTTACGGAAGAATTATTAACTTTAGGTAAAGAAGAACAAAAACAAGCACAAGAATTATTTGCTTTGTATACTGCTAAAGAAAAAATTAGATACGATAGATATAATACATCTTATGATTTACAGAAAGATAAACAAACACAATTAGCTGAGTCTATTAAAAATTATAATGCAGACCTTGGTAGATATCTTAATGTAGACGTTATGTCAGAATTAGAAAAGAAAGAAGCTAAAGCTATACTTGCTACACAATATGCAGATCAAGGAGTTAAACCAGCACAATCAGATTACGCAAGATTTATAAAAGAAATTAATGGTATTGTTGCAGGAATTGATAAAGAAATAGAAGAAGGAAATATAACTATAACAGCTAAAGGAAATGAGCGTGCAAAAGCAATAGATGAGGCTTTAAAAAGTGATCCGGCATTAACATATATGTTTGATATAGCAAAGGATAGGGCAACTCAAGGCAAAGAAGATTGGCTTGAAGAGTCACTAACCATATAGAGGATATAGTATAAAGATATAAGATGGCAGACGAACCTAGAAACACACCAAATCCTTTTGAGATATTTGGTACAACTACTGGTACTACACCTGATCCATTTGACATATTTGATACATATCAAAGACCTCCTACCCAAGACAATACATCTAGTCAACTAGGTACTGATAAAGTTAATGACAGGTCATTACCTATATTTGGTCTTGCTACAAATAATTTTACTCCTGACGAAAACGATTGGATAGATAGCGTTATAGCTGCACCTAGAGGTGTACTACGTGGTGCTGCAAGAACTATACCTTTATTGGGTGAAGGTGTGTGGGGTTTACTTGATTTAGCAACCAACCTTTCAGGTCAAGAAGATTGGCTAAATCCTAGAGAGAGTGCATTTATATCTAGGATGGATGAATTGCGTGATGCTATTGGTGCAGAAGATAGTGTAGCTGGTAGAACAGGTGAAGCTTTAGGTAGCATATTAGGTTTTGTAGGCACAACTGTATTAACAGGTGGTGCTGGAGCAGCATCAAGATTAGGTGCTGGTTATAACGCATTAAAAGCTGGAGAGTTAACTGCTGGGGCAGCAACTAAAAGTTTAGCATCAGCTATGCAAATAGCAGCACCGGGTTCTGCTATTGCCGAAGGAGAAGCTAGTGGAAGGATGCGTGAGTATGAGGCTGAAACGGGCGAGGATTTATCTATAGCAGATAGAAACTTGGCATATGCACTTGCTATACCTTTAGGTGCAACAGAGATATTACCTATAGTAAGACCATTATCTATATTATTTTCAAAGATAACTAAACGAGGACTGCCTAAAGAAACCATTGATACTTACATGGACTTGGCAAAGTCAGCAGTTATAACAGGTACAGCAGAGGGAGCGCAAGAAGCATTAGCAAGCATAGGTCAAGATGCTATTGAAAAAGGAGTTTACAACGAATCAGCATCTATAGGTGATTCTATAGCATCAGAGTTTGGATATGGTGGTGGTGCTGGTGCTATCTTTGACTTAGGTGTTAACTTACTTACTAAAGGTAGACCGAAAGGAGGAAGACCGGTTGGACCTATTGAAGATGAAAGCGATGGATTAACAGGTGAAGAAGCAGCAGAAGTAGAAATAGAATCAACTCCAGTAGGAGGTCAAAGTCCTATAGAACAATTTACTGGTAGTGATGAGATAGTATTAGATAGTGAGTTAGTTACACCAACAGAAGTAGAGCCAGCACCTTTAAATGAAGAAGTATTAACTTCAACAGTAGCAAGTCCTATAGAAGAAGTACAAGCAAAAGCAGAAGCACTTAAAGATAAGATACCTAATATACCTGAAGTTGAAGAACAAATTAAACAAGAAGCAATAAGACAACAACAACAACCTATAAGCCCAGAGTTGCAACAAAGTCTTGATAAAGAAATAACATTAGAAAGACAAATACAAGAAGCTGAAGATACAGATCAATTAAATGAAGCTGATAATTTAAAACAACAATTAATTGATGAAAGACAACAACAAGATGAGTTAGTTAAAAAAGAAAAAGTTCCAATTAAAAGAAGTGCTTTGACACAAACTTTTAACAAACCTGATGGTGAAACTTTAATAGCTAGATTTCCAGATATAGAAAGCACTAATACTTATTTAGGTAAGAATGCACGTAAGACTAAAAACAAATTAGATATTACAACACCTGCTTACTCACAGTTTAAACAACTTTATGATACATATGTAACAGAAGAAATTTCTAAAACATTTGGCAATGATGCTAATGAAATAAAGTTAAATAGTTTTAAAGATTTTGTTGCACAAGAACAAGGTAGTGTACAAGTAGAAGATATATTAAGTCAGTTAAATTTTAGAAACATTAATGCAAATGATAATACTTTTAAAAACTTTATTTATTTAGAAACAAATAAAACAAATCTTAAAGACCTTGATGGCTTGCAAAGAAAAAGAGTGTTTAAACAAATACAAGGATTACCTAAACAAGATAGACCAAATACAGGTATTGATGAAGCTTTTATAAAAAGCAGAGATAACACAGAATCTTTTACAAAAGCACAGGCAATTAAAGATAGACAGAAAGAATTACTTTCTAAATATAAAGGAAGTGAATTAAGACAATTAGCTATATCTTCAGGAGTAAGTGAATCATTTATACAAGATAGAGTTGGTGCAGCTAGTAAAGAAAGAATGGCACAAGGTATTGCTAGGCAAGAAATAAACAATCAAATTTCAGCTGAAGAAAATTATGAAAAAACTGCAAGCAGATCAATACCTAATGTTTTAGTTAATAAAGTTAAAACCCCAGCTAAACAAATAAATAAAGGACAACAACAATATAGTGTTCTATATCCTGATGGTTCAAGAATTAAAACTTTAGTACCAGCAAATATAGAAACATCTGAGGCAAAAGAACTTGCTGCTCAACAAACATTTAGTGAAAGAGTAGAACAACTTATAGAAGAAAACAAAACAAAAAAAGTAGCACCTGATGCATCTGATCAAGATTTTTTACAAGCTGTAACTTCTTCGTTATATAAATCTGGTAATCCATTAGCTGAACTAATGCGTATAGCTGGACCACAAGTTAAACAAAGTAAAACACCAGCAGCACAAACAGAACAAATACAAACATTAGCACAAGATGCACCTTTGCTAGAAGTACCTGATATGTCAGGTATTAATTATCAAGGAAACTTATATAGGTTTAAAGATAATATAAATGGTAGTGATACTGTAATGAATTTAAAACGTATTGCTAAACGTAGTTTTCCTGATGCAGATATAGTAGCGGTTGATAATTTATTTAATGAAGAAGGACAAGCAGTAGCTGGTGTTACTTTAGGCGACATGATAGCAATTAATTTAGAAACAAATCCTGAAAGTGGTAGACCTAGATTTGCTTCACCTACAGATACTATATATCACGAAGCAGTACATTATTTTATAAACAATAATTATTTTTCTCCTGAAGCTATACAAACTCTTAATGAAAACACAGATAAGATTATGAGTATTGCTAGAGTAAAACTACAACAAGAAAATTTGCCATCAGATGTAACTTTTGAAGAAGCAGTAGCTATAGCATCTGCTTATTATAATGAAACTAAATTACAAGGAAGAACACCATTTGAGTTTACACCCGGAATAAGAAGATTTTTTGAACCTATTTTTAAATACTTTAATCAAGTAGCTAAATATTTTACTGGCAAAAAATACAGAAAATTAGAAGATGTGTTTGATGCAATCAGAGAAGGTGATTTATATAAAGATGCTGTTGATAATCCTAGAATGTTAAGTCCTCCTCAAGAAAAATTTGCGTTAGAAATGTTTGCACGTGAACCTGATAAAGCTATTGGACCATATAAAGGTGGTGATTTAAGTTCAGGTATGAATTTAGAATACAGTACACAAAGACGTTTACAGCCTTTCTATAGCAAAACACCTGCAAGACCTTATGGAAATTTTGATATTAAAATTAGCGAAATGGGTCTTGTCGATAGCAAACTTAGTGAAGCAGTTAAAGAAACTAAAACTAAATCTGCCAAAGCTAAAGATTGGTTACAACCATTAAAAAAGAAACCCGGTAGATTTAAATTAATAGGTTCTAATATAGAATTTAGTAAAGATGAATTATTAGATACAGGATTAAAAGATTATTTGGACAGGATAGATCAAGAGTTTCAAGCAAATCCTATAGATGTTCCTATTAGTAATATAAAAAATTATTTAAAAACAAATCAAGGTATTGTTGCTGTAACTATACTGGGTAAAAATCAAACAAATATTTTAACTCCTAATCTTACTTCAGAAAAAGAAGTTATTAATTATTTTGAAAAAGAATTAAAAACAGCTAATCAAGATATAGATGATTTAACAAAAGCAATACAATCACATCTTATAAATAAACCAGATTTACATGATGCATTTGTAGATGCTCTTACAGTACCAATATCAGATCAACCTTCTGGAGCATTTCACGATTTAATAACACACATTGATTACATAGAAAATGCATATAAAAAATTAAATATTAATACATCTAAATCTGTTATTGAAAATAATTTTGATCTGTTAAGACAAGAATTAAATGTAAGTACAAAGTCACCAGACATAGATTTTTCTGTAGTTAATTCTGAAAAAACATATCAAGCAATAAGGCAACTTACAGCAAATGGTAGGTTGTTAGAAAACACAGATGCAATTAGAAAGATAGACCCAGATGGACATTTAGAAAAATTTTTAGTTGGATTAGAAAATTATCAAGTAGTAAGTGATCCCTTAGTAGGTGCTTTAGAAGAATTATATAATGAAGAAGGTAAGACTGATGGATCAAATATCAAAGCGGGTATTGAAGATATCTTTTTTGATTTATATGCAGACAATTCTATGGAAAATAAAGATGTAATGCAATTTAAAAATTTAGCAGAACAAAGAACTAATGCAAGAGCAAGATATGACTACTACGATAAGATGTTATATGGAGATAATTTAGATTATAACCCTTCAACATTTGCTGCTAATACTACAAAGTATTCTGACATGGCTCTTTTTAATATAGATACAACTAATGCTAAATTTAATTCTTTAGAGCAATTAAGAAGGAGATCAATACTAGGTGGTAATCGTAATAAAACTGCTGCTGAAATAGCAATAGCCGAACAATCAGGTATACCTTTACCAAAAGAAGTTTTAAATGAAGATGCTTTCAGAATGTATAAAGAGACTGGTGCTTTTGGTGAAGATACTTATACAGGTGATATGGGACAGATATTTACTAACGCTGGAGAAGGAATAGAATTAACAGCAACGCAACAAGTACAAACAGAAAATCATAGAGAATTAATATTTACATGGAATCCTGCCACACCTACAAAACAATATTACACTTCACCACATTTTCAAGGAATAAAAAATGCATTTGCTACTGTAAGATTAGTAGATGTAAAGACACTTGATGCTAATGGCAATGTACTAAATATTTTATACATAGAAGAAATTCAATCTGATATGTATGCAGATGTTAAAAATGCTATAGATAAATATTTATCTCAACTTAATGATGGTGATCCTAGAAAAGAAAATGGATTAGATTCGTTAACAGAAACAGAATTTTATGAAGCATTAAAAGGAAGTGCATTAACAGAAAATATGACAGCTGTACCTCTTATTGGTTTTCCAAAACCTAATATGAATAAATGGGTAGATTTTGTAATGAAACAAATTGTACAGTTACAAGTAAATGAAGCATATGATGGTATAGCTTTATCTACAACTGCTATACAAGCTGAAAGAAATTCAAAAAGTTTATTAGATGAATTTAATTTTTTAAGTTTTTATCCATCAGTAAGTCCAAAAGATATAGATGTTAGAACAACAAATGATGGAGTTGTAACTTTATATCACACACCTAGCAATCAAAAAGTTACAGCAGATGAATTAATTAATAATAATTATTTATCTGGTTTAGAAATATCTGGTCCATCTACAGTACAAGCTAGAAAATTAGCAGCTGCACAATATTTTGCAGATATATTTATAAGAGATACTAATTCATATGAGTTTAAACAATATGTAAATAATGCAAGATTAGTTGGTATGACAAGTGGTTTAGTAAATACAGATATGACTTTACCTTTAGAGTATGCTGATAATGTTTATCAATTAGAAGTACCTGATAGTAATTATCTTAATCAAATAGTAATGGATGATTATAAAAAAGGTAGTGTTAAAAATATTTTGCCAAAAACTGCTTATGAACTAATATCAGGACAAATATTAAAAGGTATAAGATCAAATCAACAAAGACCAGATGTAAATATTATTGCAGCTAATGAATTTTCTAAAAGTGATGGAACATTAGAAGGCAGTGAAGGACAGATACCAATAGTAAATACACAAAGAATACAAAGTAATGTGTATAGACAACCAATAGGTGCTGGTTATATTAATTTTTCACAATTTAATACTAGTGAAGTACAACAATTTTTTACTAAAGATGGTTGGCAAATATATGACAGAGACTACGTTAATTCTTTAAAGAAAGCTTATAAAGATGTATATGATGTTGAAGTAAAACAAGAAGGTTTGTCTGTACAAGAAGCTATAGAAGAAATTTTTGGAGGACAAGCTACACAAGAATCTACAAATCCTTATATGAATTCAAAAGTAACTATAAAAAATGTTTTGAATCAAGACTTTCATGCACAAAGATTATATGCAGAAGATTATGCAGAACTAATGGATAATGAAAGATTTACTGTAGATGAAGTGATTGAAAGAACAAGAGTAGAGATAAATAAATTAAGGGGTACAAATTTACTTACTAGAAGTGCGTTTAAACAAGGCGCAAGAGTAATGAATAAAGGTGCGCCTACTAAAAAACATCAATCAAGATTTACAGTACCTGTATTTTCATATGATGGTACAGAAAATATGGTAGCTAAAAAAGTTTATAAATATTCTAGTACACCAGCAGACTCACAAAGAGCAAATATATGGAAAAGAGGAACAGATTTTTTAGGGAACTTAGGTAGCACAAAATACTTCAGTGGATTAGGTGGATTGCCTGAAATGAAAGAGTATATGAGACTTAGATATCTTACAGGTGGTAGGATAAGAGAAGTAGAAAAGGTAGCTACTAAATTTTATGATGATCTAAAACCTTATTTAAGTCCTGTGCAATCTAAATTAACAGAACAACAAATAAAAACTAACAAAACACAATTAAATTCATACATGGAAGGTGGTGAAGATGCTGATGTTAATTTAATTACTGATCCTAAATTAAGAAAAATAGCTGGGGATAGTAAAAAAGCTATAGATAAAGTTGGTGTGTTATTAGTAAACAATGGTTTATTACCTGAATCTAAATTTAAAGAAAATCGTGGAAGTTATTTACCTAGATTGTATATGAAACATATTCTTAATAATCCAAGCGGTGAAAGATTAGCATATTTAAAATCAAGAAAAAATTTATCAGAAGAAGCTAGTATGATATTAGGTGACATTCAAGAACTATCACCTGAATATAGAATATTAAAAGGTATTGAAAGACCTTTAAGAGATATGCAGATTTTAGATTTTTTTAATCAAGTATCTAAAAATAAAAAATGGGCTATACGTAATGGCGATATGCTTGTTGAAATAGAACAAGGTGGAGTTAAGAAAAAAGTAAGTGCATTGTGGTTGCTTGAAGAAGCATCAAGGTTAAGAGAGCAAGCTAATTATTTTAGAGAACGTGAACCAATGCAAGCAGATCAAATGGATCAAATTGCTAAAGGTTATGAAGAAAAAGCTGGACCAGTAGCAGAAGCATTAGATTTTGGTAATGCTGCACCAATGGATGAATTATTTGTACGACTTCCAACAAGTAAACAATATGGTGCATTACGTGGTGTAGCAGTAAGAAAAGAAATTTATGATGACATTGTAGGAACTTACAATTTAGGTGATGGAGATAATGCTTTTAGTAAAGCTATAGCTACTATGGAAAAAGGTACGAGTATATGGAAACTTCTTAAAGTTCCATTAAATCCACCTACAGTAGTACGTAATATAGGTTCTAATATGATACTTATGAATTTAGTAGGTGGAATACCTATACATAGGGTTATGCCTAGAATGGTACAAGCTATGTCTGAAATTAGAAACAATGGCAAACACTGGAAGATAGCACAAAAATATGGAATAGAAGGTACTGCATTTACGAGTGCAGAAATGTACAAAATAGAACAATCCTTTATAGATGTCTTACAAGAGAATCATCCTATGGGTAGTATTACTCGTTTCTTTGATCCAAGAATAGCAACTAATAAAATATTTAAAAAAGCTGGTGATGTTTATCAATGGACAGAATCTGTAGGTAAAACAGCAATCATAATAGAAGCTATGGAAAAACAAAACTTAAATGATTTTGATGCATTTATGTTATCACAAAAAGCTTTATTTGATTATTCAGATGTACCTAAAGCTGGTAAATTATTTAGGAAAGCACCAATAGGAATGCCTTTCTTTACATTCTATTACAAAGCATTTCCTGCTTTAGTTGAAACAGCAATTAATCATCCATTTAGATTTGCTCCATATGTAGCTTTATCAGCAGGTCTTACTGCTCTTACTGCATATGCATTTGGATTTGAAAAAGATGAAGAAGAAAAATTAGTACAAAGATTAGCACCTTGGTTACGTGATAGAACTGGTGTTTATCCTTTGCCTTATAAAGATTCAGATAATAGATATCAATTTATAGATATAGGTTATTTCTTTCCTTGGACTATGTATACAGATTTAGTTACAGACGTAGCTAATGGACGATTTAGTGAAGCACAAAGAACAACAGGTTTTTTATCAGGTCCTTTTTCAGATATATTTTTAGCCCTTAAAACTAATAAAGACCCTTTTACACAAAGAACTATATGGGATGAGCGTGATCCAGTACAAGATAGAATGATGAATATTTTATCTTACACATGGAGTTTAGGTATGCCATCTTGGATAACACCTAATGGTGCTTTAAGTAAAACATTAACTTCATTTGAAGATATACCTAGAGCAAATGGTTCTCCAGCAGATACTGTACCTCAAGCATTATTAAGGTGGGCAGGAGTAAATGTTTATGGATTAGACACAAACGAAACAGTAGAAAGAAACATTAAACAAATGAAACAAGAAATAAATAGTATTAAACAAAGACATATATATAAAATAAAAAATGAATCTTTGTCAGAAGAAGAAAGAGAAATTGCTGATGCTAGATACTACGAACTTTTAATACGTAAGACTAATGAGTTACAACAATATCAAATAGATACAGCAATACCACAATATATATTAGATAGACAAAGTAAATTTCAAGATGGATAGAGATAAATTAGTAAAAGAAATAATACAAGACGAAGGGTTTGAGTATGAAATATACCTAGATCATTTAGGTTATCCTACATTTGGAGTAGGTCATTTAATAATACCTAAAGATGAAGAATACAGAATGGATGTAGGTACACCAGTATCTGAAGAAAGAATACTACAG
>JGI24004J15324_10001050_pt1 | contig 11054 bp, 12 predicted proteins | sample LinPmetageLP32_FD_15324 | JGI IMG/M metagenome (IMG submission 15324)
GCTCTCTTTAGGGGTCCCGAAAGCATGCTTTCCGGTTATCTAGGATCTAATAAAGGGGTAGGGACTTATATACAAATAGGGATCCTAATAGTCTTACCTATATAGTCAGATCTAGACAGTCATAGGCACTCAAAACATAATCAAAAAAATAATAAAATTTTTGAATCTTTTTGCAAAAAAATATTATAAAAAAATTATATGAAATTAGAAAGATGCCTAGACTGTGAAGAGAGCAAAACCATCCTTATTGAGAGATACTACTTTGGTAAGCCACAACACCTTTGTTATGACTGCTATAATGTTCGATTTGGACATAACTACTTTTTAAAGATTGAGAAGCGGGAAGCTGAAGTAATTTGGATACCTAGTTTCTTAAAGCATTAGTCTCAAACTGCGTCCAGTCCAAGACAGGTTTACTACTTGATGAAAAGTAATAAACAATTATATCAATTTATCGCTTATTTTTCAATCTCCATATCTCTTCTTCAATCTTGTTTTTAAAGGTTCGCTCTGTCGAGTAATCTACACCTTCATAAACTCCAGGAACTTCTATGCTGTCATCTTGAGAACCTATCCCATAATAATCGTAATTTCTTGGAGCGGGTGGCGAACTGAAATCTGGAACTTTATATAAATTTGGTTTATCTAAAAATTTTATATCTGTTTCTTTTCTCCATTTTGCGGCTCTAGCAGCATCCTCTTCACGATCCTTTAATTGTAATCCAGAAGCCTTCAACATTGTTCCGTATTTTAGTGGTGTTCTATCAATGCCATAAGGTACGTTGATCGCGGATGGATCTGCCTTTGAATAAGCTCTATTAAATTCTTTTTCTTTTTTAGCAGCCACACGTTCCTTAGCAATTTTAACTACTTCCGGTGTAACCTCATTAATTAATTCTGGTGTCATCTTCTTTGTAATCTTCCCTAGAGCCAGGATCTTATTATGCTCTTCCATTTGCCAGTTTGGATAATCTGATTTCTCTCCTCTTAACATAGCACCTCTGTTCTTGGATTTAGCGACAGGCGTCAAGGAACTTGGACCTGGACCAGACAGGACATTTCTATTCTTTTGTCCCTCTATTGGACGGTCTCTCTTCCACCAGTATTTTCCCTGTTCATCTATAATAAAATTAGTTTCAGTTTCTCTTCTTCTCCGCTTACGCAAAGTATCCGTTGTTATGCCTAGTAAATCTGCATAGTCTCTTGAGGTTAAATTATATTCTTCGTTCATTCAGCGTACTATAAAACATAAGTATTACCCGGACAAGCAGACAGGACAAATTGGACCGTATCAACCATATCAACCATATCATCTGTTTTAGTAAAGCAGTTTATAGAATGAGATTATAAAAGTTTCTGCACGATCTATAAGTTGCTGATTTGGTTGAGTTACTTGAAATTTTAATCGTACAAACCGGAACATATCCTTGGTATGGAACCTCTTAGACACCATCAAATACTTAATCGTTTTTCTCAATCAGTTCAAAGAAATGATCTAGAGTTATGATTGCTAAAGCGGGTTGTCTATTTTTCTTAATTACTAATAACGGTTCTCTGTGATTATGTTTTTTTGCCTGTCTAAAATATTTGTAAAGTCCTATTAGCTGTTCTGAATTTTTACATTCTATTGAATAGCTGAAAGCTCTCTTAGCAGTTAGCGACAGCAGCTTAACATCTTCTCCATTCTCTCCTGTGTTACTGGTCCTTATATCTCCTGGATGAAGATTAAATAGTTTAACTATTTTGTCCTTAACAATATTTTGAAGATATCTTCCCTTTGCTTGCCTAGATTTATTTTTCATTATAAATTTATCATTCTCTTTGGACGTCTAACTGGAGTAGTAAAGTTTGAACTTTTAGTAAGAACATAATCTTCAAATATTTGTTTGTGTGTTCTAGATCCTCTGCTGATAATCATTTGTGTTTTTTTCATTTGATCAAAATCTTCAGCTGCACTTTTGTATATTGGAAGTGCTTTGTTTAACGCTTCATCTTTTTCTATTATGATTTTTCTATATAAGTCTTCTGGGTCNTGGTTGACCATTAGATCTATNCCGTCTCCACGATTTGCATAACTTGCACTCTTGTTTACAGGTTTTGCATAAGACTTTAGAAGATTAAGAATATTAGCTTTTTGTTCCGGGTAGAGTTGTTCTGCTTTTGTAAATTCAATATGTTCATTGTCTATATCGTGTTTAATATTGTGCCAATGAAGAGACATAATTTTTATNTCTTTTGGTGTCATGTCCTTATAACTTTTACCAACNATCAGACCCTTATCTTCTAAAATATATAATCTATGCCATGTGTTTTTTATTTCTATTTGGCGAGTAGTTTCTTTGTTATTCCACCTCAAACAGTTGCTGCTTAAAAATTTAAGAAGTGCATCATCTCCATAAGATCCCCAGTCATATCTATCTCCATGGTTGTCATTCATATTAAGAATTTCATTTAGCTCATCAAAACTCATTAAGCCACTCCAGTCATCTGTGAATATTCTTGTTAGTTTAGATGTACCTTTTAAATCTGCTTCTAGTTTCTTTTGAACTGGGTGTTTGGATTGTTCTATTAATATTTTTAAATCTTCTGTCTGGGGCGCTCTTTTTTTAAACTGTGAAATATCTTTTATTTTAACTTCGTGTTTAAAATAATGGAGTAGGGCAGCTGCTCCTTCATCGCTATCAATGAACTTCCAAGCCTTGTCGAAAAAACCTTCATCTGATTTAATAATTATATCGTCTTCTGTTTTGTCTATGTTGCAGAAGAAATATCGTCTTACTCCATTACTAACACCCACAACTCTTTCGTCATTAGAGTATAGAATTATGTTTGTAAGGTTTGGTAGCTTAACCATCGGTTTACCTTTGAAGTTACAAGTGTAGTAGTCATCAGCTACAAAGTTTTTAAGAGTGTTTGTTCCTTCTGCTTTGCCTTTAAAGTCTCCTAGAGATACTTCATTTAAAACTAATACCTGGCATCCAACTAGTAATGTGTTGTGTGTGTTTGTTAAATGTTTGTAGTTTGCATTTTCATTAACATTCTCAATTCCTAATATTCTTGAAATAATTCTGGCTAACATTCCTTTTCCTGTGCCTTCAATTACAGAAACTAAAACTAAGGACCATTTTATTTTATCTCCTGGATGCAGCAAGTGATATGCAATCCATTCTTCAATAATTTTCCACTTCTTTTCTCCAAGCAACCAAACAAAATACTGAGGAATAAAACTAACATCTCCTTTTTTGGCAATAATATAATTGGGTTTATAAATGTTTAATATTGTTCCTCTTTGCACTAGTGGAATAATTCCAGGTCTTGGAATGAAGTTTAGTCCTGGTGGATACCCGGCATGTGTCATGAATGTCTCTGCTCTGGCAAACTCTTTGTTTTTTAATAATAGATCTGTAAGTGATCCTTCTTTGACTTCATGTTTCCAGAAATTATTTAACTGCTGCTTTTGATAAAATTCTTGGCTACCAATTTTATTAAACATGTCATTAGACATTACATAGCAATATGTTTTGCTTAACTTTCCGGCTTTCTCCTTTGATCTTCTTTGCTCTTGCTCAAGTTTTATTTGTTTAATTATTTTAATATCGGGTATGTATTCAGACTTTCCTTTTAATAATCCTTCTTTGGTAATTCCAATTTCTAACATCTTTGTAGGTAGTGGATCTGCTATGTCCCATCCTTCTTCTAGATCTGCTCTAGGATTAACTGTGCTAATATTTTCTGTTAGTTTATTTTCTATGAGAGCCAGTGCTACTTCATGCATAGCTTTTATACCTGGTGCATCATTGTCAGCCCAAAGAATAACTTCTCTGTCCATTAATGCTTCAAAGTTAGTTTTATGAACTTGATTAGAACCACCAGACCAAGTTACAACGTCATAGTCTTGAAATAATTTATCTCCTTCAAGTTTAGCTTTTTCTCCTTCAACAACAATTACTGGTTTGTCCGTTAGTACATGCTCGCCAAATAAAGGTCTGTTTTTAGTCCAGGCTTTTGGAACCCAAGTTGCTTTGTCGGTATCATAGGACATTGGGGTAAATAGTTTTTTACCATTTTTAATTCCTTTCTTGACCCAGAAACATGTTTCTTTTTTAAAGTTTCTATATTCATATTGGTATTGATTTACATCTGATCGCTCTTGATCTTTAATCATGCCACCAGGAACTTTATTATCTGTTGGAGCTACTGAGTAATTAAACTTATATTCTGCCTTATCTGTAAGCTCATCAAAGTTATAAGACATGTTATTTTTTACCTGGTTTCTTTTCTCTAAGTTTGATTGTCTCCTTAACTTTGCCACTCTCTAACACCTCTGTTTTCAGTTCAAAGCCTTCATACGGTTGCTTTTCTGGCAGCTTAATATCAGTAATGTCGATGCCCATTTCTTCCGCTCTCATACCCCACTGTAGTAGAGAATTATAAGCACGCGCAGTTTCATATACCTGGTGTTGCAATTTAATATTCTCATTAAACAATTGCTGTAATTGTGGAAGGTAATGTTTTTGAATGTCCTGGTGTTGTTTAACTATACCGGCTGACAGAGTTTTNATCTGATNTTTGGAATGTTTTCTGTCTGCTATGTATCTATTTTCTAGATCTTTTTTCATCATTTTCATCTTTTCTGTAAACCACTTTATTATTTTCATCTCTGTAGTATTTGTATTTTCCGGATTGTCGGGCTGCGTTCATATAATCTCTATAATATTTTCTCTCAGCTTCTCTTTTTTCTTTNAGCATTAAGTAATCTTTTTTTTTCTCAGGTGTCCAAAAAGGCTTAGTCATCAAGNCCTCTCATTTGTAATCTTAAACGTCCTAATCCGTGAGATCCATATTCTTTGACACTTTGAGCTTTCTCTATTGCAGCTCTGTCGTTAGCTCTTTGTTTAATTAATTCTCTAACATCTATACTCTGCACTTCGACAGGTTTTGTAGGGACGCGGGACGGGGAAATGATTGGGGTTTTTAATATTTCTTCTTTTGCAATATCTTCTTTGAATTTTCTTTTACTAAAATCATAATCCTTATATCTTTTTCTCATACCCATCTTTTCTTTTGGGTCTGCTGCACTAAAGATTACATCTATGTCATTCATTTCTTTATTGTATTTTTCAAATGGTGTTCCTTTTGCTTTTCTGGTAGCGCCAACCCTTTGTGCTACTGGTTTTTTTAGATTATTAATTATTGATCCAAATGGTTGTTCAATATCTCTTAATGGTTTTTTTATTTTAGTAGGTTCTCTTAAATATTTAGAAGCTTTTGTTATTGCTGCTCTATGCTCTGCTTCAAACTTAGATCCTTCTCCACCAGGTGCAATTTCTGCTATCTGCTCATTCTCTTTAATTGCTTCAGCTGCATTTTTAATTCGTTTACCCATACCATTTATAAACTCTCCAATAGACGCATCAAATTTGTAAGTCATTTGTTCTGCAAGAATGTCTCGACCTTTTGCAGAAGCTACATCCAAAGCATTAACTGGTTTTTTCTTTTTATTTTTATCTAATTCATCTGCAAGATCGTGTCTGCCAATAGATCTCATTAAATTAGAATGAGTAGGTGCTTTGTATGCTGTGCTTTCATACTGACCGTTAACTGGATTAACAAAGTATTTGCTCACTTCTTTTTAGCTCCTAATTTTTTAAGCATAAATTCTAAAGAAGCTCTTTCACTTTCAGTCATGTTCGCAATCTTTACACCTAGCTCTAAATACTCATCTAAATTTATTGGGGCAGGCGGTGCAACTGGTCCACCGTCTTCAAAGGAAGATCTATACTGTTGTGAATAGCTTAATAGATTATCTAATAAATCTTTTTCTCTATTACCTTTTCTAACTAAGCTTTTATCTATCATCTATTTCCTCATCCATATGATCTTCGTCAGTGTCGGGAGTGAACATTAATTTAGCTTTGTCTAATGCCTTCTGTGGGTTCTCTACAAACTCTTGTAGTTCCATTTCCCAATCCCATTCATTATCTTGCATTAATTGTGCGTCTTGGTAACAAACGAGCTGTTGCCATTCTTCAAATATTTCTTTGTATGTATTAGTTTCCATTTGTTATTTTTCTGTCTGTTTCAAAAATATCTATCAATACTTTGCCGTGTAACTTGGTCCATATGATATGAGAATCATGACCGTAGAGAGAGATATATTTATTAATTGTTGTCGGTTTAATATTGTAATACTCCGCAGCTTCTTTTTTACCGAACCACCTCTGACCAAGTTTAATTTTAGTCATTACTTGTTCCTTTAAAGAAATATCGTTTGTATTAGTTTGTGTTGTCATATGTTTTAAAATAAGCCTTTATAATTGTTTGTCGATCACACGTGTTAGGCGTGGGAAATCTTTTTTCCAGAGCCGCGATTAATGTATTTTGTATCTGTATTATAGATGCGTTGGCGGAGCCTACAGTTGCATCAAGAATCTTTGAACCAGGAATTGTATTATTTTTTATTTTTTTTGTAGAACTTTATTCTCTCGAGACCACGTGAGTTCATCCAGTCTCTAAAATCTTTTGGTCTTTTTATTACTAATCTTCTATGCTTCTCAACCATACTATCTATTACTTGCTCTCTGTCTCTATATGAGGAATTCATTTTTAGATTTTCTTTTTTAGCTGTTCGTTTAGAAGGATTTACTCTGGTTGGATCTATTTTACAGAAGGTGCAGCACTGATCAAACACGCTTTCAATTATAGCTCTTAATGCCTTACCTTTATTTTGCTTTTTCTTTTTTTCTGCTTCTAATAACCCACAAAGCATATAAGTATTATCATCCGTAAGTTTAAAAAGTCTGGATCCTTTTAATAATATTTCTAATGCTTCTTCTTTAGTGTCGTATAAAGGTCTAGCCATTTCTCCAAGATCATCCCAAGTTTTAAATGGACTGTCTTCAATCATCATCTCATTTAAAGTTTTACCTGTTATGTTTGTAGCCTTAGCACTCGGCAAAATCTTAATTGGATAATAATCTACATATGGAACTAGGTTATCCATATTTTTAAGAATACGTTTGGCTGTTTTAGGATCTGTTACGAAATTCTTGACGTAGTTAGAGACAAGTCTTCTGTTTTCTTTTTTATTTATTTTTTTATATGTAAATTTTACACTTTTCATCTCCAGGGACATTATCCCTGGAATGAAATTTATGCCACGACAAATTTAAGCAACGTGTGCTTTTCTTGCTGCATGGTTTCTTTGTTGAACTAGTCTCTCATCTTTAATTTTGTCACTCATTTTAGAGTAAACAGACACGGATTTAATGTCTTTCCAACCACCCATTTCTTGAACAGCATACAGATCTCCAGTTGCTTCATATGAGTTAGTTGCCCATGAATGACGTAAAAAATGTATTGGCAAGAACCTTAATTTAGCTCGCTCCAATATACTTTTATGAGTTCGTCTCGGATCGTTGATATGCTTTGTTTTAAATCCTTTAGATGCAGAAGGGAACACAAAGGCATGTCTTTTGTCTCTGTGATTAATTTCGTTTCTTACAGTCTTCATCAATCGTAGGATGGCTGCAAAGCGATAATCAAATCTAACCTTTTGTACTTCATCATTTTTTGTTTCTGTATAAAGAATAGTTTTCTTTTTTAGATTTACATTCTTCCATTCAGTACAGAAGCTTTGACTTTTAGATCTTACACCCAATAGACTAGTCGAAAGCAGCGTATAACAAGGGACTAAATACATTTCTCTGTCTTCTTTGATTAGTTCTAAAGCTGATCTTCTATATCTTTTTAATTCTTCTGGAGTATATGGGGAGTTTATTTCAACTCTCTTCATCTCTCTATTCAGCTCTTCCTTTTTAAATATACAAACACGCTTATCTAATTCGTTGATCTCTATGGCGTATTTTTCAACTAATCTTAAAAGCTCAATCACTCTATTAGCCTGGTATTTACCAAGTGTAGTTAGAGCTTTGTGGACCTTGATATAATCATCCTTAGCCAAGTTTCTCATTGGCTCCTGGAACATTTTAAAAGAATTACTGTAAGCACGAAACATCTTTCTATGTTTTGGATTATCTCCTTTTTGAAACACAAAGTTGTTTAATATATTTGTAAAATTCTTTAGTGTACTGCTCTTTATACCTGGTCGATCCAGTCTGTTCTTTAAGAATAGCTCAGCTATTTGTTTTAAGTTCTTACCTCTTTTTTTAGCTGCCATTAAAGATTTTGGATCCTCACTCATACGGACTTTATTCTTTAACTCTTCTGCTAATTTTCTGGCTACTGCACAGGTAATGCCGGTAGTGTTTCTTTTATCATTTGGATCAAAGTAATTACCAAGGACAGTCTCTACATGCTCATTGTAAACTCCTATTTCTGCATTGTCTGCTTGCTTAGGTCTATGTCTAAACTGAAAGGACTTCTTTCCACCAGGGTAACAGATAGCTCTAAAGCCAAGAACGCTTCTGTCATTAATTGTATTTTTCTTTTTAACACCATCTTTTACTTTCGGTCTTAAAAGTTTCATTGTCTCTGGCGATATTTTTAATCTACCGTCTTCATCTTTGTATTGTTCAACGTCTGTGTAGTTGTGTTTATTTTTATTCATAACTTTCTATTCCTTTTTTTTATTGTACTTTGTTTAACGAGATTTAAAATGACCCGAGTTAGGCGTGGGATTTTAAACCCCCCATAAACCCCCCAAACCATTTTATGATAGCTGATTAGCCAAGTAGTTATTACAGTTCTTATTTCCTTAAACTCCCCAATGACCCCCCAAAGAAATCCATTGATATGCCTATTTAAGTTACATTTTGTCCTCATGTAGTGGTTGAAATGTATTGATATACCTATATAAATGGGCAACTCGGGGCGTAGCGCAGCCTGGTAGCGCATCTGGTTTGGGACTAGAAGTTTCTTTACATGCCCAACATTCGTATTACTCAACATCATCAACATAAATTAACCATAACTAACTCAGATTCACTCGTCAAGAAAAAAGACTAAACCCCCCAATGACCCCCCAAATATTAAAGGGATCGTCAGAAGTGTAATGAATACGCCATTTTGAATTTACCACGCAGATTGTATTACACGTGTTAAATTGGCTATAAAACCAAGTAAATAGCGGGTTGATTTGACGCCATAAAACAGTCGCGGCTGTTGCCGCTCCTGGTCTCTCAGAGCTTCATAGCACGCTGCCTTAATCTAGCGTGGGAGTTTTAGGGTTAACGTTAAGATCTCAGTGTACAGCTCTCTTTAGGGGTCCCGAAAGCATGCTTTCCGGTTATCTAGGATCTAATAAAGGGGTAGGGACTTATATACAAATAGGGATCCTAATAGTCTTACCTATATAGTCAGATCTAGACAGTCATAGGCACTCAAAACATAATCAAAAAAATAATAAAATTTTTGAATCTTTTTGCAAAAAAATATTATAAAAAAATTATATGAAATTAGAAAGATGCCTAGACTGTGAAGAGAGCAAAACCATCCTTATTGAGAGATACTACTTTGGTAAGCCACAACACCTTTGTTATGACTGCTATAATGTTCGATTTGGACATAACTACTTTTTAAAGATTGAGAAGCGGGAAGCTGAAGTAATTTGGATACCTAGTTTCTTAAAGCATTAGTCTCAAACTGCGTCCAGTCCAAGACAGGTTTACTACTTGATGAAAAGTAATAAACAATTATATCAATTTATCGCTTATTTTTCAATCTCCATATCTCTTCTTCAATCTTGTTTTTAAAGGTTCGCTCTGTCGAGTAATCTACACCTTCATAAACTCCAGGAACTTCTATGCTGTCATCTTGAGAACCTATCCCATAATAATCGTAATTTCTTGGAGCGGGTGGCGAACTGAAATCTGGAACTTTATATAAATTTGGTTTATCTAAAAATTTTATATCTGTTTCTTTTCTCCATTTTGCGGCTCTAGCAGCATCCTCTTCACGATCCTTTAATTGTAATCCAGAAGCCTTCAACATTGTTCCGTATTTTAGTGGTGTTCTATCAATGCCATAAGGTACGTTGATCGCGGATGGATCTGCCTTTGAATAAGCTCTATTAAATTCTTTTTCTTTTTTAGCAGCCACACGTTCCTTAGCAATTTTAACTACTTCCGGTGTAACCTCATTAATTAATTCTGGTGTCATCTTCTTTGTAATCTTCCCTAGAGCCAGGATCTTATTATGCTCTTCCATTTGCCAGTTTGGATAATCTGATTTCTCTCCTCTTAACATAGCACCTCTGTTCTTGGATTTAGCGACAGGCGTCAAGGAACTTGGACCTGGACCAGACAGGACATTTCTATTCTTTTGTCCCTCTATTGGACGGTCTCTCTTCCACCAGTATTTTCCCTGTTCATCTATAATAAAATTAGTTTCAGTTTCTCTTCTTCTCCGCTTACGCAAAGTATCCGTTGTTATGCCTAGTAAATCTGCATAGTCTCTTGAGGTTAAATTATATTCTTCGTTCATTCAGCGTACTATAAAACATAAGTATTACCCGGACAAGCAGACAGGACAAATTGGACCGTATCAACCATATCAACCATATCATCTGTTTTAGTAAAGCAGTTTATAGAATGAGATTATAAAAGTTTCTGCACGATCTATAAGTTGCTGATTTGGTTGAGTTACTTGAAATTTTAATCGTACAAACCGGAACATATCCTTGGTATGGAACCTCTTAGACACCATCAAATACTTAATCGTTTTTCTCAATCAGTTCAAAGAAATGATCTAGAGTTATAATTGCTAAAGCGGGTTGTCTATTTTTCTTAATTACTAATAACGGTTCTCTGTGATTATGTTTTTTTGCCTGTCTAAAATATTTGTAAAGTCCTATTAGCTGTTCTGAATTTTTACATTCTATTGAATAGCTGAAAGCTCTCTTAGCAGTTAGCGACAGCAGCTTAACATCTTCTCCATTCTCTCCTGTGTTACTGGTCCTTATATCTCCTGGATGAAGATTAAATAGTTTAACTATTTTGTCCTTAACAATATTTTGAAGATATCTTCCCTTTGCTTGCCTAGATTTATTTTTCATTATAAATTTATCATTCTCTTTGGACGTCTAACTGGAGTAG
>JGI24004J15324_10001052_pt1 | contig 11044 bp, 25 predicted proteins | sample LinPmetageLP32_FD_15324 | JGI IMG/M metagenome (IMG submission 15324)
GTCTCCGGAACGACGTTCCTAGTGCGTTCCCCACCCCCCGTCTTATTTTGACGGATGTCGCGGATCTATAGGCCAACCAGATTCGGAAATTTCTGTGCTAAAACCGTGTATTTCTTCGCGCTGAATCGGACCTGAGTGGCAAGCCCAACAGACTGCCTGTAGATTATCCGGTTCAAAAAATAGCTCTAAATCACCTCGGTGGGCTACGATATGGTGTACGACCGCGCTATCCGGACAATCTCTACCGGCCTTTAGGTTAGTGCCACAGTTTTTATACTGGCAAGTAAAACTATCTCTAGTCAGTATTAGCTGCCTAAGAGACTGCCAGTGTTTTGTATTGTACAGCAGCCTGTACTGATCAGCGTCTTTACTACGTCGCATAGCTACCTAATAAAAAAGCCCTGCTCTCCGTGATAAAGCAGGGCTAAAGTTTAGTACCATAATTAAAACAAAAAATTACCAATTTTATAGAGAGTGAGGGTTAAAAAACGACCTGTCAACCGTTTTACCTAAGTACTTAAATATCCTATCTACTATGTCCTCACAGGCTTCCACTTGGGCCGACCTTATTTGTTTAGTGGTGAGCCCGGTAATACTGGCTATGCGTATTGTCCGCACACCGTTTGCCTTCATATATACTGCACGTTTTATACGAGACCGGTCGCCTTTACGCGCTAGTGAGTAGTTATGCCAGAGATATAGTATAAGCTCCGCACGATCTATTTGCCTAGACGTAGGCCGGCTAGGTTTAGTCTCTACACTAGGTAAGCTATCTATTTCCCCGCGTAAGTAAGCGCTGAGTATCTGCCACTGGGACACGTCGTCCGGCGCTGCCGGTAGGCTACTGGTAATAGGGTAGCCGGTACGTGGTGGAGAAGGGTAGGTAAGGCGGCTAACCTTGGCAGCTTCTTTAAGCAACTCCCAAGCGACGTGGTGATCTTGTAAGGTTGCGTCTGCCTTAATATTATCGCGCGCTAGATCCTCACCCTCACGCCACGTACTATTCCACGCGTGGTTTTTTAACCTTAATAAAATCTGGTCGATCATACAGTTTCTCCCAAGGCGGTCTAATCAAAGTCACCTGTTCTTTCCGGCTGTAAGCATTACGCTGCTTAATAAGTTGCTTTAGCTTTTCTTTTTTAGTCCACCGTTTGCCCTTCACTTGCCCACCCATTTCACGTGCTCACGTATATGTTCCATTAGGTCCGTCATTAAGAAGGGAAAGTCTTCGGGTGGTATTATGCCGATAAGCTTACCGTCTAACCATATACGTAGGCCGTCGTCGTACACCGCATATCTAAGCATTTTCTAACTCCCACTTACGTCGCTTAATCAACTCCAGGTGGGAGGGTGGATACTTAGGTAGCGTGGCTAAACCCAGTAGCCGACGACGGTTAGCCATACCGGATAGCTCTGACAGGCTATCAACTTTGCTAAGAACCTTACTAAACTCAGCCTCGCTAAGAGTTGCGTAATCTTGCGGTGGACCGTAGTCGCGCTCTGTAGACGCTACGGCTCTAGCCTCATAACCGAGAGCGCGTAAACGCTCGACTATTTGTTCTAATTTAGTCATGGCAGAACCGGCCTCTGGCAGGGTTCATGCCTATAGGGGTATAAGGGGGGCGCGCGAACAGGGGGCATGAATAGGGCGTGTAGGGGGGCGTGTAGGGGGGCGTTAATAGGGCGTTAACCCTCGAAAAACAGGGCATGAAGGGGGCATGAAGGGGGCGAAAAGGCTGCTCAAGTCCCCGATTTGCCCACTTGAAGAGGCTGCTCAAGACGCTTGAAGNNGGCCTCATGTCGACTTGAAGAGGCTGCTCAAGTGACTTGAAGAGGCTCTTGAAGACNTCTTGAGATCGCCTCCTCAAGTACCTCAAGTCCCCTTGAAGGGGCAAAAAGTGCCATTTGAGGGCCAAAATGGGCATTTCAGCCGTCTTGAGTACTTGCTCATGTCTTCGTGAGTAGCCTCTTGAAGACGCTTGAGGAGGCTCTTGAAACCATTTGAGGAGGCTCTTCAAGACCCTAGAGTACGCCGTCCTCCCGCCTTGAATAGCATTTTGATGAGAATGATCGCGGAATGATCGCATTTTCCGAGCAATAGGGCGTATTACGCTAAATTGACGCCGGATGATCGCGGATGATGTCAACATCCGATCAAAAGGGCGAAAAATAGTAAAATGACGCCGGATGATCGCAGATGATGTGAACATCCGATCAAAATGGCCAAAAATAGTAAAATGACGCGGGATGATCGCGGATGATGTCAACATCCGATCAAAATGGGCAAAAAACGCCGGATGATCTCGGATGATCCCGAATGTTGCGAAATTAGGCCGGATGTTCCCGGATGATGCGATCATCCGATCAAAAGGGCGAAAAACGGCTAGATGATCCCGGATGATGCCGGATGATGTGATCATCTTGGCAAAATGGCTAAAAAAGGCCGAATGACCTCGGATGATACCGGATGATGTGATCATCTTCATAGCTTTGGCCCTTGCATAATAAATTTAACGCGACGGGAGGGTGGGCCTTCCTCCTCGACGTGTATTTCGTCGCGTAGCTGTAGCCGGTCCTGTGCCGCCGCAAACTGCTTTTTCGTTATACCCTCGCGCTCGTCCGACCTACCGAACACCGTACAGGCGCTGTTATTAGCCGATGGGTTAGGGCTAACCCGCATACTCTTTTGCGTATGTAGGGCTAATAGCTGCAAAAATACCCGGTCGGCCTTAGAGTCGATACTTCTGCGATCTAGGGCGTCTGACGTAGCCTCGGCCTCGAAGTAGCCGTCGACGTAGTGCATAAGTATTTCTGTGCCACTCTCGCCGTAGTTGCTTTTCATAACGGTTAATTTGCGTGCAGTTTTATCGGCCTCGTAACCGTCCTCTTTTACGCGCTGCATATATAACCTAGAGCGCACCGAGTTAGACCAAGCCGTATTTCCGCTAGTACCAGTACCTGTCGCCATACCGGTAAGGCTAGGGTGGCTAAGAAGCACAATAGTCGTTTGATAATCGACGCTTACTTTACGTAGCTGACCTATAAACATCCGGCTCTGCGCGCGGTCGTTTTCATTACCGGCATATAGGTCCGCTAGGGTATCTAATATAACCACACGTGGGCGTTCAGCGTCTATTTTAGTTACAATATCGTTAAATAGCTCTGTCGGGTAAAGGAGGTTAGTTTTAGGGTCTACGGTCGATAGTAGGGCGTCTCTGTTACTTAAAGATGCTAGGTGTAAGTCATTAAGATCGTTATATTCTACGCCATTGCGCTGCATACACATTCTATTAAGTCGACGGTGCATTTCGTTCATATCGTCTTCTGCGCCGATATATAATGCTTTACCTTGCTCCGGTTTATAACCTAGCCACGATAGCTTACCGCCGGAAGCTACGGAGATCGCTAGATTAAGTGCTAATAACGACTTGCCTGTACCGCCGTCGCCGGAGAGTAGCGTTACCGTGTTAGCCGGTATCATACTGCCTATTAGCCAATCTAATTCGACTATCTCTTGATCGGCTAGGGAGCTAGCCGTTGTAAATAAGGGTGGGCGTTCAGTCTTCGGCACTCCCATTTCGTTGCCGTATTGCTGCCACCAGTCTTCTCTCCCGCCTGTTACCACCTTCATAGTTATCCCTGTAGGTTGCGCGCCGCGATTTTTCGGTCGTCGGCGTCCATATGATTAATTATCGCCCTAAGATAAGCGCGTAACTCGTCTTTACTGGCGCTAGCTGCCCAGTATTGGGCATCCCATATTACCTCGTCTAAAAAGGGCGCTATCGGCGCTCCTTGCGGCATTTCGCAATCACCTAAAGCGTAATTAACGTGAGGCCGTGTGTCGTTAGGTAGGGCGCGCATCGATGCAAAACTTAACATCGTGCGTTCGACCCTGCTTAACCTAGCAACCATTATCTGTGAAAGCTTGACCCAGTTATCGTAATCGTCGCAGCCTAAAGCGTAACAAACGCTGCGTCCGACCGCCTTATGGTGGTCTTTCATTAAGGTATATGAAACGCGCTTTTTCGACATTAGAACGGAATTTCGTCCTCTAGGTCTTCAACGTTTTCGCCTGATTGCTGCTTTTGTTCACCGTCACTTAAAAATTCGTTTAAACTATCGTAACTGGTAGGGCTGCCCATACCCTCTAGCTCGTTGTTAAAGTATTTAGGCTCGGTGATTACGACCGCTTTAACATATAGGGTTATGCCCCAGTCGTTGTCTTTAGGAGAGGACGTGGGACACATATTAAACTTAATTATACCTTTTGTGCCGCTTGACCATTTAGGATCTGCAAGAGGTTTTAGGTCCGGCCCTACGACCGCCGGCTGTTTAATTAACTTGCCAGTTTTTGCAGATTTGCAGTTTTGTTTAGCAGCGAAGATAAATCGGTCGTTTTCATTATCTTCCTTGTAACCGCGTACTACGGAAAACTTACCCATTTTCTTACTGTGCTTTTTGCGGTCGTTGAAATGCGCTTCTGCCTTTTTATGTATTTCCGTCGCCGTTTCTTTGCTTACTTGAAACCTGACGGTCCACGCAGCCATCAAATCTTCTACAGTACACTCTACGAAATTGCCTGTTTCCTCGCTATCTCGACGAGTAGCCATATGATCCCATCGATGCGGCGCGTGTAACCGATTATTAACGAACTCGACGTCGTGGTATATTTCCTCTTTAAAATCACTCATCTATTTCCTCCTTTTTGAGCCAGTTTGGTAGTTCCATAATCGTGCTATCGCCCCACCCATGCGTCCAATCGTCGAGGGCTTGAGCGATAGCGATTTTGCTTAAAATTTCGCGGACCTTTTCCATGCCCCATTGCATAACTTCGGGACTTACCTCGAACCGGTGTGAAATAAATGGGAAGGTTTTCTCGACACATAGGAAAGAAAATTTCCTAACCTCTATGCCCATAATATCGTGACAGTGGACGTACCATGCGGCCTGTATTGGATACATTAAGTTCCACGCTTGGCGAGTCCACTGTCTAGGGTGTGCGCTGATACAAGATTTGACGTCTCCGAGATGCAGGGTATCTTGGCTGTAAACGTCGCCCCGACAGCGTATTTTAACTTTTGTGGTAGGATCGCGCACGAAAATGCTTGTCTCGCACACACGGCTAGGACAATTAAGCAGTGGGCCACAATCAGGGTGATTAAGCAGTGACTCAGCCATATATTTGACTTGATCGTATAATTTCGCGGTAAGCAGTATTTTACCGTCCATTTCAGCCGCTAGCTGTGCCTCTTTCCATTCCTTACCGCGTCTCGTATCCGGACCGCAAACAACTAGGTCTTTCTCTGGTTCTAATACGTTAGCGTGGAGACTGTCGCCGACCGCTTGAGTTTCCCACCCTAGCTCGACATTTCCTTGCATGGCGTGTTGTAGAGAGTTTTTTTCTGCTTCTTTACCGAACGTCGAAGAAAAGTATTCGTGCTGCGCGTGGTACTGCGCGTTAGTCATATTATGGATAACTTTATTTTTCATACTGCCCTCCACGCTAAAATTTCCCTAGCTATGTGGCAGAAGGCATCGAAGCTTAAATCGGCAGTTTTCTCTTGCTTATACTTTTCTAGCATTGAGGCTGCGGTAATCATTTGTTTACCGGTAATAGACTCCGCGATAGCGGCTAGTGGAACGACGCACCTGGCATCGACTCGGTCGTACCTATAAATGACTGCCGGGTAGGTTAGGGGATCACCCTGCGTTAAGACCGCGCTAACCGCCTGTGTCCACGCACCGACCGGAACTTGGTTGCCGCGCTGCCGGCGTTTTATTTCCATATTGAATGGGAAGCTTTCGTCGTCGCAGACTAAGTCGCCTAAGTTTTTTGTGTGATACTGTTGTAAATTACGGCTAAAGCTAAACCCAAGCTCTGCCTCTAAATTGTTTGCTACTTCTCGTTCCATTTCTTTACCGCGATTTCTTGCTAGTTTGCCTGTCTGTGATGCGTTCCGAACCATTGTCTGCCTCCAGAAACGACCGCAATATTCGGTCTAATAACTTAGCTAGACTGATATTTTCTTGAGTCGTTTTGTTTAAAAGTTTTGTTTTTAGGTCCGGATCTACTCGGACAAATAACGTAACTCTCTGTTTTTTATGGTCTTTTTGCATTATTTTTATACTTGATAGCCACAAACATAAGGTTTGTGCTTGTCAAGCTAGCTTAAATCACGCTAAGACTGCAATAGGACGAAACTAGGACCGGAGAATCAAAATGGAAATCGACCACCTCGCACAGGCAATAGAAGAAGATTTAGAAGAGGCAAAAGCTAACCTTAGTTATCACCTGTTTGCAGCCCAAGATAAAATGCGTGAATTAGAACAGTTAATAAAAGACCACGACGCAGAAGATTATGCGCCTAACACATTAGCACTAATGTACGTAGCTAGAGAGTTAACGCGGTCGTTAGAGGCGCAGCGCGACACTTACAATAATAGGGAGTGTTTATAATGAGTCTCGATTTTTTAGATAAAGCGCTAGCGCCGTTACTAAAACCGGTCAAAAAAGTAACCGAGACCGATAGAATGCGACGGCGCATCGATAATAAATATTATGCGCGTTGCAAAAGATTAATGAAAAAACATAACATAACTATGACTCGCGATATGAGTTACTGGGATTTTAGTGCGCCGGTAGGTACGTGCGGACTTAATGATAACGTCGAGTGTTGGACGTCTGCTTACGAGTGGCTCTGCGCTAGGTTAGTCGAGGTAGGTTTAGAAACTATAAACCACGATAAGGAAAACCCATGAAAATACCTAGCACCAAAAAACAATTAGTGTGGAATTTTAAAAAATACTGCCGCAGTTTTTATACAGACGACGACGCGGTCTACAAATTTAACTGTCCAGAAGCTAGACTAGACGCTGCTTGCGAACTAGTGGCTAACCACACTGTAATAGATTTACCTTTTGACGCCGACAGCGTGAACAGGGAACAGGTAAGGGGCGTTTTAGAGGCGCTCGGTTATAGTGAAATAGAGCGCAGTAAGGAAGAACGGAAAGCACGTGCCGACCGCGCGCTAGCCGAACTAAAAGCTATGGGGGGAAAAAATGCTAACTGAATACGAGCAGAAGTTTTTACAAAATGGTCAGTATGATTGGAATTTTCGTTTAAAAGGTCGCAAAAAAAACTTTACGCAGGATTTATATTGTTCGTGGGCAATTATTCTTTTTGTTTATGATAAAAATATAAAAATGCCAAAACCAGACGAGACTTTGAAAAAACATTTACGACGCATTTTTGAGCGGTGGGAATTTAGAGGTGACCCAAAATTTAAAAGGTCGTTGCTGTATCGTGCTCACTTAATCTGTAACGATATGTTTTTAAAACGTTTTATCGCGTTAGCAATTATACTTAGTTACAATCCCAGACATGAATATGCCGACGATAAAAGGTTAGAACTTATAACTAACGAACACAATATTTCACGCAAGGAGGTAAATGAATATCATGCATAAGATTTGTGGTTTTATACCTAACGTAGATAAGGAGTCGCACAATATATATAAAGAGCGACTAAAGCATATTGCGCTTGTCCACGCCGGCAAAAAGAAAACTGATATTAGATATTTTCCCGAACCGGAGGGTGACTGGAAGTACGACCTCGGCGAGAGGCCGATCTTAATAGAGGCGCTAGAATACTGCCACGAGGAGGGCGCTACGTTTACGGTAGCATCGGTTAAGGGTCTCAAGCGCAGAAAGTGGGAAGGGCTACGTCTGCTCGACGAAATAGTAGAGCAGGGGGTCGAAATAGAGGTGGTCGACGACTGCACAATAAATAAACATTCTGTAACCGTTCTCGCCGCGTCAAGTGCCATAAGTAGGGAAAAAATCTTGACACGAAGCACCGAGGCGTTGCAGCGTATTAAGTCTAAGTTAATGCGAGGTGAGGTTCACACCACCGCATCTGGTCGTAAGATAGTTAAGCTAGGGGCGCATACTGACGGTGCAAGCCAAGCCAGAAAAGTTGCTGCGGATAAATTTGCCGCAAAAGTTTTTCCCATTATCGAACCTTATTTAAAAACCGGTGAGAGCTATAATTCCATAGCTACCCGATTGAACCGTCTTCAAATAAAGACCGCGCGCGGTGGTAGGTTTTACCACTCAACCGTTAGGGATATTATTAGGAGGCATAAGAAAGAGAATGCAAAACAAGGAGGTAATAATGACAAATAATTTTGCAAACTTTTTAAACGGCGAATACACTTACAGTTACTTAGCAAACTCATGTAGCCTTGTGATCGCTAGATTTAAACAGCTTGAGCGATGTGGTAATCCGCAAAGCGACTGGGTATCTGGTAATAGTTGGGGTAGCCCTATTGCGCCTTTAGCGCCGCCAGTGATGGAGGTTAGCTATGCTGAAGCAACACGAATTTAGACATATAGATAAGAACGTATACGAGGCTAGTAGGACCGAACAGCGCGAAGTGTTTAAAAAATCACAAATGCTATTTGAGTTATCTTGCTACAGAGACCGGCAGAAGTTTATGGAAGACAACGAAGTGCCTAGGTGGTTTTTAGCGACCTACGAGCGTAAAGCACTTTTTTTTCTATTTAACTTATCCGGGTTTCCTAATGGTCATACCGTTAATGAAGTGAGTCGCTCCGTAAATATCGCACGAAGCACCACAAGCCGTTTATTGACCGAGGCTCACCAATTAAAGTTTATTTACCGCAATCCAGAGGAAGGTTTTCAGAGGTATTATCTGCCCACCGAACGTTTATTGGAGGTCGGAAACCTTTACTGTGAGTACTATTTAGATAGGCTTTTGGAGGTAGACCCCGCCGGAGAGCGCAGACCTTTTTATAACTATAAGGTGACTGAACTGCGTACTCGTTCAAAATTGAGGGACGGTGACGTAGACGTTACTTTATAACCTTATTATAGTTAATACAGGAGGAATAAAATGCCACGCCGGAAAATAACGAACCCTACAGCCCAGATGATAGAAAACGGACTTCTGCGTTTTACAAGGCGCGTAGATTTTCCGATGTGGCATCCTGACCACCCTTTAAAGGTCGCTCGGTTACTAAGGCAAGCTGCTGACGCGCTTGACGAAGTTGAACGTGACTCGCGGCTAGGGAAGGCAGACAGGATTCTTTACCACCAGTCCACAATTATGAAGATGAACTATGACGCAAGCCAGTTAAAACCTACTAACCCAAGGGAACGCGGGGCTGCCCAATATGCGTATCGTGGCAATAGACTAGTAGATATGAACGGCGTTGATACCGCACATAATCATCCGGACTTAGTAGAAGCCGAACGCAAACAGCTGCGTCATCGAAGAGACTTTATTAAAAATAGTTTCGTCGGGCCTATAGGGAACGAGGGCAATCGTAGTATAAAAACGCAGCAGATGAATATGCGTATTAACGGAAATAAAGAAGGTTTGTAAACCATACGACAGGTTTATAAGTGACTACACAAGGTATGAATANAAAAAGGTAATAAAAACAAGGAGAGGCAAGCAGATGGATAAATCAAATTCGCATAATATATACTTTGTTACTTTTTTCTGTGCGATCAGAAAAACTATACTGTTAAAACTCACAGAACAGAACAAACAGAAAATACAGTATCTACAGGAGTTAGCGGGGGACGTCGTAGGCGCTCTAAGCTTGTTCTTAATGTTAGCCATAGGCTTAATTTTTGCGGGGATATACGGATGACCCTGCACACAAATAACCTACGCTATATAGCAGATAAAAATTACGACCTAGTTCGCCATAAGGATTTACTTAAAGAAGCGCGGACCTCGCTGAACGATGCAGCAAACGAAATAGACAAGCTCCGGCTCGAAGTTTCTTTGTTAAATGTGCAGCTAACCTACGCTGACAAGGTAAAATCCAATGTCAGCTAAAATAATAGATATTTCTGGAAAACTTTTAGACGAAAATTTAAAGCGCGACCTTAATATTCTAATGCATGACGTTCACACTGCTAAACAGGAACTGGACCGGTGGAAACAGACAGTCTCGCTATTATACAGTAACTTAGCCGGCGCAATGGAAGTCTGCGGTGTAATCTACCACCGCGACGAAACCTTAGAGGTCCAGTTAACCGACGACCAAATAGTAGTAAGGGAGCTAGACGGATGCGACCTTCACTAACTAACAGAGAGGCCGAGGTTTTAGATTTTATTAAAACGTTTTGGAAAGAGGAGGGACGCTGTCCGTCTACGAAAGAAATCGCGGTCGGTAAAATTAGTGACCGGCAGATTATGGTAGCACGTAAAAGTAAAAATACAGCGTGGGTATTAGTTAGGTCTTTAGTCGGCAAACGCTACCTAACTGAACACTGGTGGAACGATAGAACGTTCTGGAGGGCAGAATGATTTTAGTTTTTTATACTGCGCTTATACTGGGATATAAAATAGATGGGGAACACGTTACTGCTAGGTTCTGGATGCAATCTTACGAGCAGTGTTTAGACGCTATGGACGACGTCGCGGAGCTATACGATTTTATAGCGGATAACATATCAGGGAAAGACATTTACCTATTTTGCGATAAAAGCGAGGTGGCTAGTAATACTATTATTAAACCAATGCCTCGACCGGAGGTTAAGTAATGTACACAATTATTTATCGTACTGAACTAGAAGGGTGGAAAAATTACGGTAAATTTTTAAAACTAAAAGACGCACGTGTTATTCATAATGCATTCTACTACACCGTAGACGAAGGTAACGCTCTTATAATTAGTGACCGTACCGGTAAAAAAATGCAAACTAAACCGCAGCTAGACCGCAAAAGAAGGATAATAGGGTTAGCCGGAGACCCTACAGAGTGGTAGCGGAGTCAGATTAACCACTGATAAATTTTCTTAGTTTCCTTCGCTCGGTGCGCTAAACCGGTGTAGCCACCATTTACGCGTCGAGTGACTCTTTTAATAGTGTCGTCACTTACGCCCTCGTCACATATTTTCCACAAGCCGTTTTTCTCAAAAAACCATATGGCAGGGAGAAAGGCATATTCTCTTTCTAATAAGCTAGGGTCGTTAAGTACCTCTGGCAGACGCATATCTGACGCA
>JGI24004J15324_10001053_pt1 | contig 11040 bp, 6 predicted proteins | sample LinPmetageLP32_FD_15324 | JGI IMG/M metagenome (IMG submission 15324)
TTGGTAGACTGTTAGGACAAGGTTTGAATCTTGTGATAGATGCATTTGGTTTGTTATTTGATGCTATCAGAGTAGTGGTAGACATAGTGACATCAACTGTGGATGCTTTTATATCAATGAAGAACACTTTGGTAGAAGTGGCTAATGGTGTAGTAGAGTTCAAAAACAAAGTCACAGGCAAGTTCACTGAAATGAAAGATGAAGCCATTGATTCTGCAAAAAGTTTGTATGAAGGAGTCACAGGTTGGTTCAGCGAAACTGAACACGAGGTTGTAGGTGGTTCAATAGTTCCTGATATGGTTGACGGAGTATTGAGAGAATTCCATAGAATGGAAAGAGACACAATAGCTTCAACAAGATCAATGAGTGAAGGCACAACTCAGATAATGAGAACAGAATTCAGTGACAGCAATTTACAACACATAATGGTAGATCCAGTTGATAGAGCAACATCATCAGTATCTGGCTCATTTAATAAAATGGAAAATTCTATATCAAGCAATATTGCTGGAGTGTTAAAAGGCACAAAGAGTTTCAAAGATGCTTTGATTGATTTAGGTTCACAAGCCATCACAGGAGGTCTTGGCAACATTATCTCAGGTGGAGGATTTGGCGGCGGAGGCGGCGGCGGAGGACTTGGCGGCATAATAAGTTCTGTTGCTGGCAGTTTCTTTGGAGGCTTATTTGCAGATGGTGGAAAATTAGCCAAAAACAAATTTGGTATAGTTGGAGAACAAGGACCAGAATTAATAACTGGCCCTGCAACCATAACACCTTTATCAAAAAATAGTTCAGGTGTTTCTCCTGTGTTTAATTTTAACATCACAGGAAACCTAGGAACAAATACATCAGGCACAGTCACACAAACTGATTTAAATAGAATGGCTGGCAAGGTATTAGAAGAAAGTATTAAAATAATGTCAACACAAGGGAGATTTGCATAATGGCGGCTAACACAACATCAACTGCACATCCATCACCCACTGATACAAATTCAAATGCTATATCAGTTGGACCAAGTGTGAACTCAACGGTTGAAACAGAAATAAGAATGGACATATTAGAATTTGGAGATGGCTTTGCACAAAGGATACCAGATGGTCCAGATAACTTAAGAAGAATTTACACGATAGTTCACGAAAACTTGAACACGGCAGATGCTAACCTGTTAAGAGAATGGTATGAATTTTACAGCAAAGGTCAGACAATAACTGCACCTACAACTCCCACTGATGGAACAACAAGAAATTACTATATCAAAGAATTCAATGAACAACGATCAGGTCCTTTGCTACACACATTCACGGCGGTGCTTGTAGAGGATCAATAATGCCAAACTTTCTAAATGATTGTAAAAACATAAATGAATATACTCCTATAGAGTTATACAAATTTGATTTTTCTACAATCACTCCTAGATTTTTTGATGCTGTTTCTACAACAGCTTTCTTGACACCACACAGGCAAGCAAATGGATCAAACATTGTAATGAATGGACAAACATTCACTCATTGTGCTATGAACATAGAAGGCATATCAAGTGAACTTGGTGCAAGGCCTTCAAGACCAATTTTAAAAATTAACAGGAAAGTGTTTGAAGCATTGACACCTGTTGCGGCCATTGAAACAAGTTGGACAGGATTAGGAAACTTACCACCCTTTCCAATGAGAGGTATAAAAGTAGAAAGATTCTTGACTTTACACGATTACAATGGTGACAGCGATTGGACAATGACCAGTGATCAGAGTTCAGGCACAGCGGCACAGAAAGCCGCCAAGCATACTGCGGTTTTACAGAGTGGAGTGTTGCAAAGATACTTCGTAAATGGTATTTTAGATACCACAGGACATTTATTAGAATTAGAATTAACACCAGCAATAGGTCTAGAACAAAGAACAACAGCAAACAGAAAAATGCCAACTGGTCTATGTAGTTTGAGATATAGAAGTTATATGAATGCCGCTTTCGTTTACACACCAATTGAAGATGGTGGTTGCCCATATGGACAAACAAACAACCAAGGCGATCAAGCAACATTCACAAACTATTTCAACAGAGCAAACCAAACAACCAGTGATGCATCACAAGACTATTGTAATAAAACAGCTAGAGCTTGTAAGCTGAGATGGGATCCTTCAAACAATGGATCACCTATACCATTTATGGGACAATTCAAAGCAGGCTCACCAGGAACAAAAAGAAAGGACGATAGATAATGGCTAACATAAAATCATCAAATGATCCTTTTAATTCAATAAAGACAACTGCCATAAGTTCAACTAATGCTATCAAATCAAAAGACAGAGATGTTGTAGCAGGAGATCTTGTTGACAAACAATTCTACTCAGGTGAAGCATCAGATACCACATCTGTAAAAATACCAATTGTTTATGGAACAGTTCTAACCAAAGGTGTCATCATAGATGAAAAGACTGTTAGTGACATTGGAGGATTTACTGGTGGTAATGAAAAAGACATAATCAATTATAAGAATTACAAGATATTGATCAGTGAAGGTGATTGCAATGGTATCAAATCAAATATATTAAATCACACAATTATCAATGGTGTTCCTTTACAAGATCCAGATGATTCAAGCATTGTAGAACTTGCAGGTGTAGAAGTCAAAGAACAAAAAACCACAACAAGTTCAAGTTGGGGTGCTTCATCAAATCAATTCAGTAGCAGAAGCAAAGATGTTGATATCAGTCCTTTTAAATCAGGCACTACTAATCTTGCAACTTCTATTATAAACAAAGGTGGTTTCTTGCAAGGACTAGCAGATGTATCTGCCACATTGACAAACAATCATATCTTAAAATTTGATACAGCTTCAGACAAGTTTGTATCTTCTCATATCAATGATGCCATCAACGATGTAGGACTTTATATCACATCATCAACACAACCATATGGTGTTGTATCATCACCATCAACTTGGATATTACCAACAGCAGGACAATTCACAGTCACACTGGCAACAGACAACAGAAAGACTCAAACACCATTTAGATGGTGGAAAGCTGGATCCAATGCAGGTGGGGCTGGGTTCTCAGTAGATACCACAAGTTATCAATCATCTGTTTTACATCTAGATGCTTTAGCAAGACCAGATTTATTGATGTATGAAAATTCTACATACACATTCACTTGTAATAGTCTAGGATCAGGAAATGGATTCTATGTTAGTTTAAATGGCACAGATGAATACACAACAGGAGTTGAAAGTTCAGCTGTTGCCCACGGGACTACAAAAACAGAAAATGGAACATTCACAATAACACCATCAGCATCAACACCAAGAATACTTTATTACAGAACACAAGCGGCAATAAACACAGGTGGTAGGATATTGGTAAGGGCGGTAGATTAATATGACAACTTATGTAAGAGCACCATCAAGTGGATCAACAGCAGGAGCATCACAATCATTAGATGTAAAATTTAATGAAGATGTTCTTATCCATACAGCGGCAAGTTCTACTCAAGCTCAATTGAGTTCTCTAACAATTTCAGGAATGGAAGACTATGAACTCACTTGGTTTGGTCTAGCAATTGGTGGTAATACATCAAACATCACTTCTACAACTTTTGATATAGATATAGATAACACAGGTATGACCAAAGCATTTGACAGTTCTACTGGAGCAGATTTTGATTTAACAATTTCTAAAAGTGCCCCAAGTGATTCAAATGCCCCAGCTATGCTTGACAGAGTGTTTCCTATTGTGGAAAGTGATTATCATACTTTTTCAAATGCAACTGCATCAACATATTCAGAAGCATTCAAAGAAATATGGACAGGTGGTAAACTCACAGGGGACACATCAGATGATGCCTTTTCAAGTTATGCTCACAGTGGTATAACTTTAGATTTTGCAAATTCACCAATGGGCACAGGTGGACACAGATTTAGTAATGACAACACCAATATATTGTTCTTAGGTTTTTGGGGACCTGGTAGATATGTTAGAGAAGCGGCCAAAAGAATTAAAATAAGACCAACATCAAACACTGGTGATGAATATGTGTTAATGGCCTGTGTGAGAACAGAAACAACTGACACAGCATTTTCTCCTGTGGCAAGATTGAGAGAAGCGACAGGATCATATGCATCATTGGGTGTCACAATACCTGGTGAATCAGGTTCATCATTTATATTTGACAAAGGTGAAGAGAATGACACATTCACAGCAACACACAAAGACAGCACAACAGGTTTATTAAACAATGTGGTATATCCACACACTTCATTGATCCAATTGAGTTATCCAAGACCTTCTACATTTACTGATGATGAAGACACAACAACATTTTCATTCATATACGAAGGAAAGAAAGTCACCAACTTCTCAGCTGGTCCAAGCAATCCAGGAGAAGATCCTACGATAGGATCAGATGCACACAGTTCAACAACTGCATTGGTGGCACACGATTACATAACCAACAAGAGATATGGTCTAGGCGAAATGGTCCTTGATGTCAACACAACAGGTCAAGCAAGTGGTAATGAACAAGCGGCAAAGGTAAACAATCAATTGTTTGAAGCCAAGATAAGATGTGAAGATGCTTTGACGATAACAGCAACAGATGGAACAACATCCACACAGAACAGATATGCTTTCAATAGTGTGATTGACAGTGATTCAGACAAGTTTGAAACACTATCTAAGATATTGAACAATATGCACAGCGATTTCTATTTCCACAATGGTTTCCTAAACATATATCAAGACAAACCAACTGAACCTGTGAAAATTGTAAATCAATCAAATGCACAAAACATCAAATTCACAGGTAGAAATCATTTACCAGAAGTGAACACAATGTATGTCAAATATAACAATGAAAGAAAAATGTTTAGACAAGATATTGCATTTGATGAATTGAGAGATCAGTTGAATACTGGTATGCCTGTGGTATCCAAAGAAGTTATCACAGAAGGTATAACAAACAAACACCAAGCATTGAGACATTCAAGATACCTACTTGAAAATGCAAGAACCAAAAATGAATTTGTATCATATACAGCTGGTGCGGATCACAGTTATATGAAACCAGGTGATTTGATATATGCTGACTCAACAGAAGACAATGGTAAAAAACACTCAGGTAGGATTCTAAGTATATCAGGCACGACTGCCACAATAGATGGTGCTATTGAAATAAATGGTAGCAAAGGTTATAGACTTTTGATTGAAAATGGATTCACTGGTTCAAATCAATACAATGCACACGAACAGACTGTGGTCAATAACACAATATTTGAAACAAGTTTAATAATTCCTTTTTCAGGAGCCACAACAGAACAGACAACATTACAATTAGGTAGTGTGACAGGATTGAATGACATCAATGCTGGTAAATCTGCCTTGACTGATTTTAGAGGTCAGGCATTTATATTGATTGAAGATACTGCACCTGCAACAAAACCTTATCAACAAGAAAAGATTTATAAAATTACAAGCATAACTGAAACAGCACCTTTCGTATATGAGGTGGTGGCACAGAGATATGATCAAGACAAATGGATCACTGTGGACGAAGGTTATTTCTTTGGTTATCAATTAACAGAAAGTCTAGCAACAGGATACACGGAAACATAATATGGCAACACTCAACATACCAATCACATTTACACAATTCTCACCTTATGTGAGAGGCACGGTGACTTATGAATGGACAGACACAGCGGCAGTGAGTGCGGTATCAGGTTTCAATGCTTCTGCAGATGGCATATCATCTGTGACAACAAATCTATCAAGTGCCAATGTTGTTGTTGCATTTGATTCCAATGTTGATGCCACTGTTAATCTCACAGCCTGCACATCAGGAGCACAATTGACGGTGCCAGCTGATTACAACAAAGACATACTTTTAAGAATCACATCTGACCTGCAAGTGGGACAGGTGCATTCAGCCACATCAACGGCAAGAAGAATTGTAAAACACACTTTCGTGGGAACATCAGATTCAATATTCACAAGTTCACCCGCAAATCCTAGTTTCACTGATATTGAAGCTATATCAGGCACAACAAAAAGCCTTGGAACATTTTCAGTCAATGATGTTGATGCAGGTTCACCAACATATTCAGCAACATTGACATACAGGAAAGATCTAGGAACAATAACATATTCAGATGCAGGCCTTGTTAATTCAAGTAGTTCATCTAAAGATGTAATATCATCAACAAATGTATCAGCTCTCAACACGGTGTTAAGCAATATGCAATATGTTCCAGATGTGAACGGCAACCCAGTGACAAATCAAAATGCCATTGTAGGAGACACACTCACATTGTCAATGGAATCAACTGCTGACAAAAAGATTGTTGGAGGACAAAATGTCAACATCACAACCTCAGTATCAGACACCATACAATTAACTAATACTGCAAGTTCTTTAGCATTTACTGAAGCTGAAGTCACACAGAACACAAGAAAAGCATTTGGAACAAATATTGGAGTTAGTCCTGTGTTCAACAATCCAGGTCTTACTGTTAATTGTAAAATAACATATGACAAAACAAAAACAACCATAGTATATCCTGATACCAGTATAGTGGACAGCACACAACCCACACACGACACACTTTCGTCAACCAATATGGCAACAATCAATACTGCTTTACAGACAATGACGGTTCAACCAGTTGAACAAACATCAGGCGATGATAAACAAGGAAACTTCACTGGACAAACTTTAACAATAGATTTATCAACATCTCCTGTCGTGACGATTGGTTCAAGCACAACCACATTGAGCTACACAGCAACAACTGACAGTGAAATGGCAACACCAACCGCCATAGCATACACAAGAATGACACCGTTTAACTTACAAAATTATTCAATTGTAGATGGAGGCGGTGGAACAGGTGCAACAGAAATATATGCTTTGGTTTTTGATCCAAGTGAAGATGTAGGAACAATTGAATTGGCAAAAAATGATCACTCAACAACAGAAAATCCAACCACACTAGGATCATTGACCACACTTGGTTTGAGTGCATCAACATTCAGCATATATCAAGGAACAGGTGCAGAAAGTGAGATCAGTTCTAATGCTGTTGTGATGCAAGGATCTAAAGCAGATCTCAATACCGTGTTTGGTATAAACAGCAGAGGAACACAAGGAACAGATACCTTTATAGGTCAATATGGTAATCTAAAAATGAATCCATATCAAAGACAAGTGGCCACTATTTCAGGAGCCACTCAGGCTGATCCTGTGGTGGTGACGGCAACAGGTCATCCTTTTGTCAATGGTGAATTTGTTTCAGTTAGAAATGTAGTTGGTATGACTGAATTGAATTCTCAAACACCAGAGGCGACCACAGCAGGTGGTGACGGTCGTATGACAGGTAGAAGTTTTTACAAGGTAGCAAACAAAACCACAAACACATTTGAATTACAAAGCATCACAGGAACAGATGTTGATTCAACAGGTTTTACTGCTTATGGTTCAAGTGGAACAGTTGAAGGAATATTCAATCCTGGATTAAAACTTTGTCCTAAATTTAAAAATCAAGATCAGGCTTTGACAAATGGCACCTATGATATGAGATTGTATAGAGCACCACACGGCACAAGTAGTTCATTAGATATCAACAGCAACTTTGGAACCTTTACCAAGATATTTGAAAAAACAGGGACAGCATTGACAGAATCAGGAGTTGGTTTTGGTGTCAGAGATGGTAATACAGGTAGTGTTGGTGCAGAGTTTAGAGATGGCACCAGTGCCCGTTCAGTTAGTTTTAGTCGTTCAGGTAGTTCTAACACTATCACACCAGTCGCTGAAGGATCAGGCCTTGGTATCAATGTTATGTTTACCGCTACTTCACCAGACTTCTTTAGTTTAGATATGAGAGACAATAAAACTTATGTTGGCAGGCTATTTTTAGAAACAGATCAGATGTTAGAAGATGTTGCTGAGAATGTAGGAAGAGGCAGTAGTTCATTTAACTTTGGTGGTGGAAACACCTGGGACAGCGGTGATGAAACATCAGGTGGTGCAACATCATTATTCTCTACTGATGGATTTAATGAAGTTGGTAGGAGAGGCGGCACACTCAATGAAGTAGCATTATTCTTAACATCAACAGTTCACACATTAGGTGGTGGTAGATCTGGTGCAAACACAGGACCAGGAGTAGGGTCAACTTGGAAATATCGTTTTTCACTTGAAATAACCAATGGTGGAATACAAACAGATTTATCTAAGGTGACTTTCTTTGATGTAGATGTCACAGTAGTGACATAAAACTAAATACTTAATATAACAGGAACTAAATTATGCCAGCAGGAACTTTAAATTTAACAGTAGAACAAGGAGCAACATTCGTCAACAATATGACGGCAACTGTTGACGGTTCTACAGACATAACAAATTTCACTTTCACAAGTCAAGTGAGAACAGAAGCCATAAGTGATCACATATTGGCCACATTCACAGTGACAAAAACAAACAACTCAGCAGGTGAATTCAACATCAGCTTGACAGACACACAGACGGCAAGTTTACCAGTGGGAACACACAAATGGGACCTTGTATTTGTTAATTCTGGTGATAGTTCTAGAACAAGATTATTAGAAGGCAATTGCACGGTGACAGCACAGGTCACAAGGAGTTAATATATGACAACAACAGTTTCTACATCAGGTTCAGTCACTAGCATCACAGTTCAAACAGGAACACAGAATGTATTTTCAAATGTTGCCACAGATTCAGGCACAGTGGTTGTTGATTCAACTGTTGATACATTAACGATATCAGGTGGTGAAGGTATTGACACAACAGGAACAGCTGGCACAGACACGATCACTATCGCTGGAGAAGATGCTTCAACAAGTAATAAAGGTATTGCAAGTTTTTCAAGTTCAAACTTTGATGTTAGTTCAGGTGCCGTTTCATTGAAAGCAAATGGTATAAATGACACACATTTAGATTTTGGAACAGGAACAAATCAAATAAACACAGATGATTTAACAGAAGGTTCAACTAATTTATACTTCACAAATGCCAGAGCAGATGCAAGAATAACAGCCGCAGACACAGATGCATTATCAGAAGGAAGTTCAAACTTATATTTTACAAATGCCAGAGCAGATGCAAGGGCACAATTGAAAGTTGATGCTTTGGTTGACTCAGCACCAGGTGCCTTAGACACATTAAACGAATTAGCGGCGGCATTAGGAGATGATGCAAGTTTTTCAACAACTGTCACCAACTCTATTGCAACAAAATTAGCAACATCAGATTTCAATTCTACATTTGACACAAGACTTGGAACAAAAGACACAGACAACCTATCAGAAGGTAGCTCAAACTTGTATCACACAACAGCAAGAGCAAGAGGTGTTATTTCAGCCAGTGGTAGCCTAGCTTATAATAGTTCTACAGGTGCTTTGAGTTATACACAAGGTTCTATTGATGCTGATTCAGTCACAATAACAAATTTAGAATTAGACAACTTGAAATCAGGTGTTTTAGACACAGATATTTCAAGTGTGGCAGGAACTGATACCACAATAGCATCAGCGAAAGCGATCAAGACTTATGTGGATGCACAGATACAGACAAAAGACAACAGTGATGAGATCACTGAAGGTTCAACTAATTTATATTTCACAAATGCAAGGGCTGATGCCAGAATAGCGGCGGCAGACACAGATGCATTATCAGAAGGTAGCTCAAACCTGTATCATACAACAGCAAGAGCAAGAGCGGCAATATCAGCCAGTGGTAGTTTGGCATACAACAGTTCAACAGGTGCTTTGACATACACACAGGCGGCCATTGATGCTGACAGCACAACAGTTTCAAACCTAGAAGTGGACAACTTCAAAGCGGCAACGATAGTGACAGCATCAGAAGGTATTGGTAGCAACGACAACGACACAACCATTCCAACATCAGCGGCAGTAAAAGCATATGCTGATAGTGTAGGCGGCGGTGGATCAGGTGACATAACATCTGTGGTAGCAGGAGCAGGTCTAACAGGTGGTGCAACAACAGGTGATGCAACTTTGAATGTCGTAGGAGGAACTGGTATAACAGCCAATGCCAACGATATAGCAATTGATGCCACAGTGGCCACACTGACAGGTTCACAGACCTTGACACAAAAAGTTTTAACAAATCCAACAATCAATGGCTTTACTGGCACAGGCAGTGGCAGTATAGCAGGAAGTTTAAGTGTTTCAAACACATCATCTACTCCTTTATTAACAATTACAACTGATGAAAATGGAGCAGGAGAAGGTCCAGTTTTTGATCTAAGCAGAAGTAGTTCTAGTCCAGCAGATAACGACCTTATTGGAGTGTTAAACTTCAAAGGTAAAGACGATAGTGACACACAAACAACATATGCTTCTATCAAAGCAAGAATAGTAGATGTCACATCTTCTGGTTCATCACAAGACGGTAATTTAGAATTCAATGCACTTGGAACAAATGGTCAAATGATTTTCAACAACAATGCTACATTCATAGACGACAAGTATCTACACTTTGGCTCAGAGTTTGATGCATACATAGGTTGGGATAATTCAAGTAAAAGATTAGTATTTGAATCAAGAGATTATGGAACAAGTTCATCAGGCAAAGGTGACTTAAGGATCAAAGTAGACAACAAACTTGAACTTTTCGCAGGTAGAGACCAAGATGGAGAAGGTGATCTAGAACTTAGAGCATTTGATGAATTCCAATTCAGAAAAGGAACAGCTTATGCCAAGTGTGCATCAGATGTTCAAGCAACAACAAACGGAACAACATCAGTCACACTTAACAGAGCATTGACACAGGGTGAGATCAATGCCTTTGATGCAAGTTCATTATACTTCTATGACAACACAAGTTTCAGCAACAGCAACAGAAGAACAATGAGCAACTACATCCAGGTCACTGGCAAAGGATCAGGATCAACACCCACACTGACATTGGATTCAGCAGTATCTAATCTATCAAATGCTACACACACTGGCAGACACTTGATGTTTGAATCATCAGCTGTGGTAGTAAATGTAGATGGATCT
>JGI24004J15324_10001057_pt1 | contig 11009 bp, 13 predicted proteins | sample LinPmetageLP32_FD_15324 | JGI IMG/M metagenome (IMG submission 15324)
CAAACAAATGAAGATGAACATTCAGCAGTGATGGATATACTTGCAAAACACCCTGCAGAATATAAAGCACTTAAAGATGGCGAATCATTATATGATCAAGCGAATTTATTCGATGCATTATTCCAATATTTTTCTGCCACAGGTGATATGCCATATGGCACACAAAAAGCAAGAGATGGTGATCCATATGAGTGGATTGAAGACAAATTAGATGACCTCGATCTTTTAGAAAATGTTGCTGAAGAAGAAACAGCATCATCAAGACAAGATTTAGAAAGTTCATTGAATAATTTGTATAATATATTAACCACAATTAACTCTGATGACCAAAGTGATGCACTTCAGTCTAAAGAAGAAGAATTAATGGCAGATGAACTTATAGGTACTATTGCAGAGTTCAAAGCACGTATCGAAGGTGACGTTGGGTCATTTGCAGACGAATCAGTTGAAGAATCTGCAGAAGATGCGGCAAGACTGCTGAAGTCAGTAGTAGAAGATGCACTTGATGAAGCCAAGAAAAAACCTATACCTACATCACCAGACAAATGGAGCAGAGCCAAAGCCAAAGCAAGATCAAAATTTGATGTTTATCCATCTGCTTATGCAAATGCATATGCGGCCAAAGAATATAAGAAAATGGGCGGTGGTTGGAGAATGGGTAAGAAGAAGAAAAAATGATACTAACTGAACTGTTTGATTACAAAGATTTTCCATTAGAAGATGAAATTACACTAGAAGATTACGAAGACTTCAATGAAGTTTTCGGCATTTTAGGATTTCCTGAAAGTGAAATATGGGAAGCAGAGTATCAAGGAAGAAAAGTATCACTGAACAAACCCATGCGTGGTGATGTAAAGAAATTCAAAGTATACGTAAAAGATCCTAAAACAGGCAACATTAAGAAAGTAAACTTTGGACATGGCGGCACATCTGCTAAAAGACCAACCATGAGAATAAGAAAATCAAATCCTGCTAGACGCAGATCATTTAGAGCAAGACACAACTGTGACAATCCAGGACCTAAAACAAAAGCACGTTATTGGTCTTGTCGTAACTGGTAAGTCTCTTTCCATTTAGGATTTATATCCCATATGCATTGATTGTATTTTAATTTGTACCAATCTTCATACTCAAAAACTTTGGATATATGTTCGCTGTTACAAACATTGTACTTGATTCCGTTTTCTATATTTGCTTTCCATTCATCTGCAAAACTAGTACCATCAGAACAATTCTATCTTTGGCCTCTTGTAATATTTCTATAGGCAGTGCATCTACTCTCCATGCATCATAATCAGTGATGGTTAATACAGAATAAACAACATCTGTGTCAGGCAACATCTTATCTTTACAAGATTTAAAATAAGCAGACAGTTCGTTGCAATGATCTATATTGGCTAATTGCTGAACTATGCTCCACATGATACTGGCTTTTTTATACGGTGTATCATTTATAGTATTCACTAACTTCAGTATGCGATCAGTGTGTGTTGTAAAGTTATCCCAATCGCCTAGGTATCTTATATTGTTATAGGTTTGTTCAGTAGCATCTATGCTTATTTCAATTATCACGGAGTCAAATTTCTTTACTATTTCAAAAAACTTTTCATTGTACACAGTGCCATTTGTTACCAAATGTAGATTACAAAATTTGCTTTTATTCTTGACACACATTTCCATCACAGGAATGTATTCTTTTATCAACTGAGGTTCTCCACCTGCAAGATACAAATCTTTTATATCATTCTCTATAATCATTTTTTCTATCTTCTCTAGATTATTTGTATCTTGTAACCAATGCACAGATTGATCATTGTATATGTCCCACGGTCTGCGTTCTTTGGCTATCATAGAACTTCTAGCACTAGTACACATTCTACAGGCCAAATTACATTGATTGCTAATGGTCAGTTCCAACGATTGTAACTTGCCAGGTTCGTGTGGGAAATTTACTCGTTGCCGTAAACTTTTTAAATTTTTATCCTCCATCTTCCAGCATTCATTACATCTACTGTCACGTACTCCATTATTGAGATTGTCTCTAAGAGTGGTCCACTGTTTTGAATTGTGCCAGAAATCTGTGATGTCATCTACTTGATCAAGACTGTGTGCTAGAGGTTCTGAAAAACAACACGCCTTTAATCTACCTAAGGTATCAATAGTAAGATGCTTGTCTGTGTATGAACAATATAGTGACACAAATCTACTTATAACCTTTCATGCCTAGGTTATTATAAGTATGAGTATGTCATATTTGAACCACAACATACCCCCATTTTCAGCATATATCAAAAACGAATACCTCTACGATCACACTAAAGGACATGGTGAATTTACATTCTGTGACGTACACTGTGTGGCATCATTGGAAAGAAGAGCCTTACTTTTTGAATGTTTATTGCCAAACGGAGTTAATTGGACCCGTAGACCTATCCATGCATTTGTATGGAAGAAAGATGCTCCTAAACATGATCTTAACATACATCAATATTGGGATTGTTTTTCACCATATGTGAACGTGCAACGCAGAAACCGACTGGCAAACTGTAGAGCGGAACTGCTAGATTGGAAGGGCGAGAAGCGTAAGGGTACCTATATGTTTACTATTGACTGGTCATGGGAAGACAAAGCCAGTTTCTTAGACTGCAACTTTTCAGAAGATCCTGAACACAAATGTGCTCATATGTTTAGAATGGATGATGGAAACTTCTTTGCATATCCTAACAATAGGACAGTGTGGTATGATGATGCATTTATGGAAGAAAGACTACAAGCAAATCCTGGATATTTGATTGACCAGAATTTTTACACAGTTGAGAATACCAGAGAAGAATCATGGACAGATGATTCATACATGACTCAATTCGAACGCGAAAAACCAAGTAAATAACAGTATGAAACTCGCTGAACTAATGGACATACCTGTACATTATCAAACAGCAAAACCAGTGTCTCCTGGATCCAGAGGACTNAAACTAAACAAGCACAGACCAGCCAAAAGATACTTTGANGTAGAAGCACTAGATGANGGGGTAGATTTTTGCATACACTGTAANAATTTAGTAATCAGTGAAGCATACAAAGGTGGTCTTAGAAAATGGTTCAAAGATAAATGGGTAAACATTGCCAAAAAGAAAAAAGGTGGCGGTCATCCNGAGTGTGGAACATCAGGTGACAAAAAAGGATATGCTAAATGCGTACCAGCCTCTAAAGCAAGATCAATGANTAAGAAACAAAAAGCATCAGCAGTGAGCAGAAAACGTTCTGCACAACGCAAAGCAGGCAGACCTGGCAAGCAGTCAGGCGGTGCAGGCAAAAAACCAATCAACGTCAAAACCAAAAAATAACAATAGACAAATTTTGCAAGTGATTGTATACTAGCAACAAGGAGTTTTTTATGAACAAAGTTTTTAATTCAGAAGAAGTGGCCAAGTTGACGCAAGTCATTAACGATGGCATCAAAGTTAAACAAGAAGTGAAAGATCTTTCAGAAGGACTGAGAGATACTGTAAAAGCAGTAGCAGAAGAAATGGAAATAAAACCAGCAGTGCTTACTAAAGCAGTAAACATTGCGTTCAAAGAATCATTATCAGCAGAGAGAGAAGATTTTGAATACTTAGAAACTATTTTGGAAGCGGCTAAAAAAGCCTAATGAATCCTATAAACATCTTAAAATGGAGTGGCACTAGTTTACTGGTCATCGGTACTGGTGTCAATTCATTAGGATATTATCCACAAGGTCCTATATTGCTAGTGATTGGCGGGTTGGCTTGGTTAACCGTTTCTATACTGTGGAAAGAACCTGCACTAATTGTAACTAATTCAGTCCTTGCACTTGTTGGCATAGGCGGATTGTTTATAAATTATATTACATAATGAGTTATGTTGATGCACTATTTGATAGAGATTCTGACAAGATATCTGTAGTCGAAAGAATAAATGGCGAAAGAAAGTATCTTGAATATCCTGCAAGATACGTAGGATACTATGATGATCCAAAAGGCAAATTCAAATCCATATTCGGCACACCTGTTTCAAGAATAGCAACTAAGTCTGGAAAAGAATTCAAACGTGAAGTGGCCATGCAAAATGGCAAACGTCTGTATGAATCTGATATAAATCCTATCTTTAGATGTCTTGAAGAAAATTATCTTAACAAAGATGCTCCTGAACTGCAAGTTTGTTTTTTTGATATAGAGGTTGATTTTGACCCGGCCAAAGGCTATGCTAAACCTGCTGACGCATGGGCGCCTATAATATCAATTACTGTGTATCTACAATGGTGTGATCAATTGATATCACTTGCTATACCTCCCAAAGATTTCCCCAATCCTGAAATTATAGAACAGGAGTTTGAAAATACTATGTTGTGTCCTACTGAAGCAGATATGTTGGACAAATTTATTACACTGGTTGAAGATGCTGACGTGCTGTCAGGTTGGAATTCAGAAGGATTTGATATTCCTTACACTGTGAATAGAATACAAAAAGTNTTAAGCAAAGATGATACAAGACGACTGTGTTTGTGGAATGCTATGCCACGCAAAAGAATGTTTGAAAGATTTGGCAATGAAGAACAAACGTATGACATAATTGGTCGTGTACATTTGGATTACATGCAACTGTATAGAAAATATACCTATGAAGAAAGACATTCATATGCGTTGGATTTTATTTCGAAAATGGAGTTGGGTGAACAGAAGACTCCATATGAAGGCACACTTGATACATTGTACAACAAAGACTTTGTAAAGTTTATTGAATATAACAGACAAGACGTTGCATTGTTGGGCAGACTAGATGAAAAATTAAAGTTTATAGCACTGTCTAATGAACTTGCTCATCAGAACACAGTGTTGATTCAAACTACAATGGGTGCTGTGGCAGTGACTGAACAAGGCATCATCAATGAAGCACACAGACGTGGCATGGTTGTGCCAGACAGAGTAAAACGCGAGCCAGGATCGACTCCAGCCGCGGGTGCATATGTGGCATATCCTAAAAAAGGCCTGCATGACTGGATAGGGTCAATTGATATCAATTCACTGTATCCTTCTGTGATCAGAGCATTGAATATGGGTCCGGAAACTATTGTAGGTCAATTACGTCCGTTAGACACTGATGCTTCTATTGAACACAAGATGGCCAACAAGATGTCATTTGCAGGTGCATGGGAAGGTGAGTTTGGCACACTTGAGTATTCTTCTGTTATGCGTAAAGACAGAGCCAAGAGCATCACTATTGATTGGGAGAATGGCGAAACAAATATTTTAAGTGCGGCAGAAGTTTATGAATTGATATACAACAAAGATCAACCATGGTTCTTAAGTGCAAATGGTACAATTTTTACACATGAATTTGCAGGAGTTATTCCTGGACTGCTGGAACGTTGGTATGCAGAAAGAAAAGAGTTACAGAAAAAAATGAGACAGGCCATAGCGGCAGGCAACAAAGTTGAACAAGCATTTTGGGATAAAAGGCAACTTGTTAAAAAAATTAATCTAAACAGTCTATATGGTGCTATTTTGAATCCAGGGTGTAGATTCTTTGATATAAGGATCGGACAATCAACAACACTTACAGGAAGATGTATCACAAAGCATATGGCGGCAAAAACAAATGAAATTATCACAGGCGAATATGATTACAGAGGTGATTCTGTTATATATGGAGACACTGATTCTGTTTACTTCTCGGCCTATCAGCCACTAAAGAAAGAAATAGATGCAGGCAATGTGCCATGGACAGAAGACTCTGTTGTACAACTGTATGACTCTGTAGCAGAAGAAGTTAATAAATCCTTTCCAAGGTATATGGAGCAGGCTTTTAACTGTCCGGCCACTTATGGCAAACTGATCGTGTCTGGTAGAGAAGCAGTTGGCACAAAAGGATTGTTCATCACTAAAAAAAGATATGCTATAAAACTGTATGATCTCGAAGGTGAAAAAGTAGACAAAATAAAAGCAATGGGTCTTGATTTGAAACGTTCAGACACTCCAGCGTACATTCAGAACTTTTTGTCAGACATTTTAGACAGGGTCCTGATCGGCACAGGTGAAGAGGAAGTTATGGATTTCATTGCTGGCTTCAGACTAGAATTTAAAAAGATGCCTGGGTGGGAAAAAGGATCTCCAAGACGTGTAAACAAACTGACAGAATATCATTCACGTGAAAAACGCAAAGGCAAAGTAAACATGCCTGGTCATGTAAGAGCCGCAATAAACTGGAACACTCTAAAAAGAGTCTACAACGACAGATACTCTATGGACATTATTGACGGACAAAAATGTATTGTGTGTAAACTGAAAGCCAATCCTATGGGTTACACATCAATTGCATATCCAACAGATGAATTGCGTATTCCTGATTGGTTCAAAGAGATGCCTTTTGCTGATGCTGAAATGGAGGCAACTCTAATCAACAAAAAATTAGATAATTTAATAGGTGTGCTTAATTGGGATCTAGGCAATTCAGAAGCAGAGAATACATTTGATAAATTATTTGCGTAATGGTTTCAAGACATCAAATTAAACAAGCAATAGAAATACTAGAACTAGCATTCGCAGAAGACTTCCACGAGTATAAACAAGAGATAGAAACTACACTTAAAAAAGTTAAAAAAGAAATAAATGCAACCAATCATGCAATGAGTCTGTTAAGTGAGGACGCCGGTAAAGCACAGGCTACATTCGGATTTGATGAAGAGTGGTTCCGCACAAGAACATTGGAGCAAGGTTACGTGGTTGAAAAATACATAAACAAATGGATGATATCACAGAGTGATTGGCGTTTGCCCATGGTTATTATGGCACCTACTGATCCTAGCAACTGTCATTTAGGTGTAAAGTCTATGCTGGTTTATGTATTGACAAATTCATTCGATCAAAAATATTTGGTAGATTGGGTACAGAAAAAATTACAACGAACAGACCTTGCGGTGCCAACCATGTTTAGACAAAAAAAATTAGTTCACACAGGAAAAATTAATGAGTTTGATGTTCCATATGGACAGATTGGTAATGTAATCAGCACTGACTATTTTCCTTACCTATCTTTAGAGCAAATAAGAAATTATTTGAAACATATTGCTTTGATTCTAAGACCAGGAGGCCAAGCAATTATACACGCTTCCGATGCCGAAACTGAAGATGAGTTTAAAGAAGTTGTAGACAAAAAAAGATGTTGGTGTACCATAGACATCTTTAAACAAATGACCATAGATGCTGGATTGGATTATCGATATCATGTGCATGTAGATAAAGGTTACACATTCTACCATATTCAAAAACCGGGCACAATCAGTTCCGTAAAGGTGTTTCCTACTAGAATGGAACCTGTATAACAGTTGACTTTAGACCTAATTACACGTATAATAATCATAAGGAGATACACAGCATGAAAGATATACTACAAGACATCGTTCAACACACACATTCATTAGGGTTTATAGAACTAGTGAAGATTGTAGGTGATGACAAAAGCACATCAATGGATGCAATGGCTGAGGATAGATCAGTTGTTGTCAAGGCAGACTTTAAAAATCCAGTTGCAGAAATGCAAGGCACATTTGGAATGCCCAACTTAGGCAAACTAGATATATTACTAAAACTGCCTGTCTACAAAGACAGTGCTAAAATCACAGTCAACACGCAGGATCGTAACGGAGAAGTTGTTCCTGTAGGTTTACACTTTGAAAATGACAGCAAAGACTTTAAAAATGATTATAGATTTATGAATTCTGAAATTGTAAATGAAAAATTAAAGTCAGTAAAATTTAGAGGAGTAAATTGGCATGTGAATATCAAGCCAACAATGCCAGACATACTAAGATTAAATTTTCAAGCACAGGCAAACTCGGAAGAACAAGTATTCACTGTGAGCACAGATGGGGACACAATCAAATTTAATTTTGGTGATGCTTCATCACATGCAGGTGAATTTGTATTTGCAAAAGGCATCGAAGGAGCATTGAGCAAATCCTGGTCATGGCCAGTTGCACAAGTTACACAGATCTTAAAGTTGGCTGAAAACAATACATGTGAAATGAGTTTTTCAGATGATGGTGCTCTGCAGATAACACTTGACTCTGGCATCGGCAATTATCAATACATACTACCTGCACAAACAAAATAGATGCATACAAATCTTACTGCTGAGCAAAAAGATTATGCTGTGTTCCTTCCGGCTCTCAGTGGATTCTATGCGACTTTTGTAGGCAAGCAACGTGTTGATAATACATATGTTGATCCAGCACGTATGCCTGCAAACTTCAATGGCAATATGGAGAGTCTTAATTGGCTTAATCCAAAAGATTCTCTGTTTGAATATAATTGGACATTATACTCAGCCGGTCATGCAGAATTAGACGTTAACAAAGACGCTCCTAAAGAAGATATGATTCGTAATCGTGATAGAAATACATCATGGTTGCTCGGTGATTCTGGAGGATTTCAAATAGGTAAAGGTGTATGGGAAGGCGATTGGAAGGACATTAATTGTCCGCGTGCCAAGAAAAAACGTGAACAAGTTCTTGCTTGGATGGATGCTTATATGGACTATGGTATGATATTAGATATTCCTGCCTGGGTAGCACGTTCACCTGCAGGAGTGAAAGCGACAGGCATTAGCACATATCAAGAAGCAGTAGATGCCACACGTATTAACAATGACTACTTNATGAAGAACCGTAATGGCAACTGTAAATTTTTAAATGTGTTGCAGGGTGAGAATCATGCAGACGCAGATGACTGGTATGAAAAAATGAAAGATTATTGTGATCCTAAAGTGTACTCCGATCATTTCAATGGTTGGTCCATGGGTGGACAGAACATGTGTGATATTCATCTTGTGTTAAAGAGGTTAGTAGCACTGCGTTTTGATGGCCTTCTAGAAAAAGGCAAACATGACTTTATGCACTTCTTAGGAACATCTAAACTCGAATGGGCCACATTGCTCACTGACATACAACGAGCAGTAAGAAAATATCACAATCCTAATTTCACTGTTACATTTGACTGTGCATCTCCTTTCCTAGCAACAGCCAATGGACAGATTTATTGTGAACTTGAGACCAATGACAGAGAAAAATGGGTCTATAGAATGGTGCCGAGTATTGATAACAAAACATTTTCAACAGATACAACTCCATTTGCAGAAGCATTTGTTAGAGAAGGCAAACATTCTAGTTTCTTAGACTCTCCTATCAGTAACGGACTTACAGCAAAAGATATATGCATATACGGAGCCGGCGACCTAAATAAAATCGGTAAGGAGGGCAAAACATCATGGGACTCGTTCTCATATGGCATTATGATGGGACACAATGTTTGGATGCATATCAATGCAGTGCAAGAAGCAAATAGACAGTATGATGCTGGCAAAATACCAAAAATGCTGGTGCAAGAAACATTTGATACAGTTATGTTACGTGACATTGTCGAAGCCATATTTGCAACGGATGACAGACAAGTAGCAGATGCTATAATAGAAGAGTACAACAAATATTGGATGAGTATAATCGGGACTAGAGGAGCAACAGGCAAAAAAACGCAAAATGCATCAACTATGTTTAGTAATTTATTTGAGGAGATATAATGATAGCACAAGAACAAGACATTGATATCAAACAAGAACTTAAACGTATAAAAAAACGTGTGAAACAACTAGAAGCACAAAGAGAGTTAGTAAGAGCATGGGAACACAAAGCAGAACTGTTGGATCTTAAGAAACAAAAATTAAAATACAAGGAGGCGTTAGATAAAAATGAAACGTGATTATGATGACGGCGTAAAAGATAACGTAGTTTTCTTTACAGGAAAAGAAGTTGAAAAAACTCCAACGCATGGGAAAGAAACATTGTTTGTGGTAGGAGTACACAGTTCTAAAAAAATTAAAGCAATGGCAAAAAAGAATAATGCCACACACATATATCTTGGTGCTAATCATTCAATGAAACACTTAGGCGGTGAATATTATGAAAGTTTACAGAGAATTATCAAAGTGTTACTTGAAGACTACTATGTGACTTTGGATACTCCTATAACTCCTAAAATTCCAGGCATCGATGATTTATTAAAACATAAAAAATTCACGGTAGTATATGCATTGCCAATAGAAAATATTATGCAGATGAAAGGCAATGTTGTTATCAAACTAGATGACAGTGATTACAAGGCAACCAATCCAGGAGTATGGTGTTGGTCAGTAAGAGACATGATGACTGAACAACATTTTACTGATTGGGCAGAATATGGAAAGGACAAAATAATATGAAAAATATTTGGGTAACATTTCGTAAAGAAGGTATTCACAAATATCCTGCGGCACTGACAGATCCAGATCTTAAAGGTGTAGAATTTTTAGGATATCCACACAGACACATCTTTCATTTCAAAGTAATGATAGAAGTATTTCATGATGATAGAGACATAGAATTTATTTTGTTTAAAAGATGGTTAGAAAATTTATATGAAGGCACACTAGAACTTGATTATAAGTCATGTGAAATGATTGCAGATGATTTAGCGATAGCAATACAAACAAGATATCCTGGAAGGCAACTTACTATTGATGTGTCGGAAGATGGAGAAAATGGGTGCTCATGCACTTATGAAAAACAAACAAACTGATGACAGTATACATAGTAGACATAGAAGCAGTTGAAACACGTTACACAGCACAGTGGAAGAAACATTTGCCTAAGCAAATTCAAAAGAACACTGATTGTGAAGTGATTACTATATCAGGAGGCGAAACTCCACAAGCAACTACTCCTGGTGCATTTTTAAACTTTGGTGGCACTAACGTGTACAAATCTAAACAGTTGGAAATTATTGCTGAAAAGTTTTGCAAAGGTGAAATAAAAGACGGAGACTATTTTCTCTATACAGATGCTTGGAATCCCACTGTGATCCAACTCAAGTATATGGCTGAACTGTTAGGAGTAAAGATTAAAGTAGGCGGCATGTGGCATGCAGGTTCATATGACCCAGCAGACTTTTTAGGCAGGC
>JGI24004J15324_10001059_pt1 | contig 10997 bp, 6 predicted proteins | sample LinPmetageLP32_FD_15324 | JGI IMG/M metagenome (IMG submission 15324)
TATTCAATTATTGAAAAACCACTGGTTGTATTAGCTTGATAAACTGATGCAATACTTGCACCATTTGCACCAGCATTGTTTGTAGTTTTTGAACCAGCATTGGCTTTCATGCCCCATGAACAAAAATAATTTCCATTCTTGTTTCCTATTGGGTCAGATGACATTGTTGCTATAGTAAATCCAGTGCTTGTAAATGCAGTTAAACTTGCATCAATAGTATTGGTTATATCTTGAGCATTGTTTTGTGATTGTGAAGAATTAAATTTTAACCATTTCTTAATCCCACGAGATGAATCATAAGCACCCCAAGAGTGTGCCTCAGTCCTATCTTTAGTCCAAACAAAATCAGGTTTGAAAGACATAGTATTAATTGTAACTGCCGAGCTACTGCCATTATATATACTTGCCTCTACATGGTCTTTAGGTTTTGCTACTGTTGTATATGCCATAATTATCTCCTATCCATAGTCTTTTAAATTCTTTGTACACATTGCATAGAAACCTGAGGGTACAGCATATTCAAAAACTCCTTGACCAGCACCATCTGCATTTCCACTTGATACTGCTGTTGTACCAAAACAGCCTCTGCCAAAATTACAATACATATACTTATTGGCATTATTTGCTTGATTAGCTGATGATGAAACAGTGATTCCCCAAAACTCATCTCCTTTAGCAAATGATATTCCAGCATTAGCACCTGTTGCTGGGTTTCCTACATTGGAAGTTCCGGGTGCATTGAACCATGTACCATTTTTTCCAAACCAAAGTTTACCAGTTGTTCCTGATACATCTAATGCCATCATAATAATATCGTTAGCACTTGCTTGAACACCATAGTTTACAGTTCCACCACCACCATCATCTACAAGATTAGGTGTTCCAGTCATAGGTTGATAAGTAATCCCCTCAACTCCATTAGATGCAGTTTCTTTTCCTGGCATACCACCAGCACCCTCATTAAGCCATCTAAGGTTTGCATGTGTTCCATTTTTTACTATGCCTATTGTAGTAGCATCTGCTGTTGTTCTATCTGATTCTGGTTTAAATTCTGCATACCATTTACCATCAATAAAATACATTGTTCCAAATGCACCTCTTAGAGCGGTTGATGTACCTAGATAAGCTGTACCTGAATGGTCTATTTCAGTAATACCATGAGCTTTGTTTTTATCAAGGACTTGAAAATTATTGCTAGGTGTATCTGTATCTTGTTTAAATGTTCCTGATGTAGCCATGTTATTACTTTCACCACTAGAATCTACACCAAAGTTACTAGCATTTTCGTACTTGAGGAAAAATCCATTTGTTCCATATGTAACACTGGGAGATAATTTTGCTTTCCACTCACCTGTGGTGCTGTCATATTCACCAAATGTTGTTGAATCATAAGATTGTCCATCTGCAAAATGGGTATGAGCTAACAGTCCATAAAAGTTTCTGTTAAGACCAGCTTGGTTTCCAATTCTATGGTCAATATTCAACTGCCAACCTAAGTCTTGGTTTTGATCAGGTATAGTATTTGTAGTCCATTTTTCAACTAATTTATTATTTATATAGGCTCTAACTCTATCTGCTGCTGTGCTTTGAGTTGTGTCCACTCTAACAACTAAGTGATACCAAGAACTGGGNTCAATAAATGCGACATCACTTATTTTATTTAAAACATTTGAGCTACTTGCATATGATTGAATGTGTAATTTATAGGTACTATCAAGACCAATAAAAGCAAAGTTTGCGTTATCTGCTGAATAACTGTTTGCCCATATTGTTTGCTGACCTGAGATATCACAGGGTACTTTTAACCATGTTGAAAATGTCCAAGTCTTTCTGTTACTTGCATCTAGTGTTTTACTTAAATATGATGTTGCTACTGTTCCCATAATGTCCTCTAGTTAAATGCCATACTGTTAGCTATGCCTACAGAAACACTAATAGAGAATGCCCTATCAACGGTCTGAGATTCGTTGTCTGTTAATCTTAAGGTAAAGTTAAACACTGTTGTTTCTGTTTCTGAACCATTCTCAGTTCCTGAGATTACACCTGTTGAGGTATTTAAAGTAAGTCCAGATGGAAAAGATCCTGAAACTTTTGAGAATGCTACTGTTGAATCACTGCTACCATCTACATCAAAACTCATTGCATTCCCTTTAGCTGATTCGCCTAAAGAACCTGCTGCTGTACTAAATGTAGGAGCTGCGCTTGCTGTAATAATATTATTGGTACTACGACCAGCATTACCATCTGGATTTTCTATTCTCACATGGTAAGAACCAGTTGCTAAAGTTACATTTACAGATAGCGTTGTAGCATTAGTAAATGAAATTGTGTTTGGTCTAGTACTTGAGCCATCTGTTTTAATAAATTCAACAACAGGCATTATTACAAAGTTTGAACCTGTAATATTAATTGTTGTTGCTGATGATGGAGCTATTGTTTGTGATACATTTGCTACTGTTGGTTTGGTCTCACCTGGGTTTGTATTAGTTATAGTAATAGTTTCATCGCCACCTTGATTTGTTTCAGTTAGTGATATATTAGTACCAGCTGTTAATTTGTTAAGCAGTAGATCTGGCGTTGTATCATTTCCTGATACTGCTACGTTAGTGTCTGTATTAGCTATTACCGCCCATGCGCTGCCAGTCCAATATTTTAATTGGTTAGAAGAACTATTATAGTTTAAATCACCCACATCATTATTAGATCCAGGATCACCTGAAGTTACTCTGTATCTTGCTGCAAAATCGTTTATACCAGATACATTGCCTGCAACCGTTGTAACGTTTGCTGCAATTCCTGCAACTGTAGTTACATTAGATGCAACACCTGCGACAGTAGTAACGTTGCTTGCTATATTACCTACAGCCGTAACGTTGCTAGCCACACCTGCAACCGTTGTTACGTTTGAAGCTATACCTGCAACCGTTGTTACGTTTGAAGCTATACCTGCTAGTGTATTCATATTAGTTACATTACTTGATGAAGCTAAGGTATTCATGTCAGAAACTATATCTGATGTACCTAGTAAGGCTAGATCGGCTACTGCATCAGATGTGCCTAGTCTTCCTATTTCTGTAGCTTTACCAGCTACAGCTCCAATGTCAGTTGCGTCAGCAGCTACTGCATTTATATTGGAAGCATTGCTAACAGCACTTGTAACGTTAGATGCAATGCCTGCAACCGCAGTTATATCTGATGTAATAGCAGCTAGAGTATCAAGGTTCGCGGTTGTTGGTCCCATCTCAATGCCTGTACCAGCGGCGTTAACAGTTAGTACTTTATCAGCTACTAACTCCTCGCAAGTTATACTTGTAGTAGAAGAAGCTTCTTGGACTTTAATAGACCTGTCTGCTACTTCTGAAATCTGTGAAGCTATTTGTGTAAGTTTATCGAGAGCTGCTTCATGAGTCTCGGCACCGAAGGCATCGCCTTCTACATAGTCTGTCTCTTGGGTAAGAGGTACGTTTCTAAGTATTACGATCTTGTGAGTGTTAGGCAGGTTTGTATTAAGGGTCACCGTAGCGTAGTTAGTAGAGCTGTTAATTGTTACCGCGTAGTCATATGTACCTGCGCCTCCTCTTGTTTGCAGAGTCTGCACAGACGTGGCTATAACTAAGGTAAAGACCTTAAGATCGGTTACAGCGGCTACAGGAGCATTAAAAGGGAATTCCTTAGCACTCCCAGTTCCTGTACTTACCACTCTAGATAATGCACTTCCTATTGTCATCTATTTATTACCTCACTAGGGGGAAAGTAAAACTCCTGCCCCGTATCCTTCATTATACGACGTTCTACTCGGCGAAGATACCCTGGGTTCATCATTTCTTGAAGCTCGTATATAACTAAATAGTCCATAGCCCATTTAGTATAGAACAGGTTTACTCCAGGAACGTTGTTTTTTATTACTCTAAACAAATCATCTAATGCTTTAGGATCAAGTGACTTTGCTCTACTGACCATTGACATTACATCGTCAAACTGGCCTAATGTAGGGCCTAGAAAGGTGCTTGAAGCTGATTTGCCGTACCTGTTATATTCTCCAAAGAAAAAGTCTCCGTATAGTCCAAAGCCGCCGCCTTGTGTCATAGACGTTATAAGAGTGTCTAGACTCATATTAAATGGTAGACTGCTGTCTGGATCAGTCCAGGATTTTGGTGTTTTTCCCTTAACAGTATCTTTAGCAGCACTAGCTATGTAACCAAACATAGTTGTGCCTACAATTAACTGCGCTAAGTTAGCTACTCTAGCCTCACTTGTCCATTCACGGCCCATAGCTCTTCTAACAACTGTTACTGGAAATGCTTTAAACTGCATGACATATCTAGAGGCTTCACCCCAAACAGTACCGGCGGCTCCGCCAGAAGTAGTAAGAGATTTTTCTAAAGCTCCAGGCATGATAACGCCTGCATCTGCTCGGTTTGTATAAAAAGTGTTTAGTCTATTATTAAGATCAAATATAGCTTCTTTGACTTGGTCTCCTTTAGTAAACAAAGCAAAAGGATCATCTCTAAGAGCATCATGCATTCGCTCATACTCATCTCTTGTATTCTGTGTATAGTTTTCGTCAAACTGGCCTGGCTTTCCTTTTACAGCTTGTTGAGTTTTTGTTATGTCTTCTACATAAACTCCTTCATCTAAGTGTCTTTGGTACATAAATTCAACAATGTCATCTTTAGATACATTTTCAAATGTTATGTTTTCTGGCGTCATGAAAGAACCGTCTTCTGATTTTGATACTCCGTATTTTTGGTATATTTTCCAATGGTGCTTTCCTATACCATACATTTCTAGGTTTTGTTTTATTTTTATAGGAAGGTTATCAAAACTTGTTCTTGAATGCTCAGCCATATTTTTTGCCATCATAATAGCCATACCCGTTCTATGTGAGTCATTCCAAAAATTCATTAAATTAAGTTTAAAGAACGTCTGCATGTATTTAGTCATGGCTCCTGGAACAGAATCTACTGCTCCAAATTTTGAGTGTATAGAACCAACTAGACCATCCATTCCTAAACCTATAGTTCTAGCTATTTTTCTATCTTCAGCAGATCTACCAAAAATAGACCTCATTCCTGTAAAATAAGAGTTTAGCTGTCCTACACCTTGAGACCTTAATTCAGCCGCTGCTATAGGAATATCAGTAAATGCAGCAATAGTGGCTCCACCTAGTTTAGACATTGATTGTAGGGCTCTAAGTGCTGCGCCTAGTCCAGCCATGCTGAATACACTATTTCCACCAGATATCCTAAGAGCTGTTCCGTCTAATTGATCCATCCATCTATTTGGTATTGGGTCATCTTGCAAAGCTTTTTGAATATCTTTTATTAATCTTTTTTCTTTAGCTGTAGGTTTTTCTATGTCTAACAGTTTATTAAGTTTATTTTTTGAAGACCTGCTTGCAGTATTTTTAAGTTTAGCTATCATTTCTCTAGGGTTAGTACCAAGCCTTCTCATTAAGCCTAAATTTCTAGACTGAGTTTCCATGTCGTATATAATATTTTGCAGTAGTCCGCCCTTTCCAAATTCTTTATCATATTTTATATGAGCTTCAGCATCTTTAAATACTAAGTAAGGATTTGATCGTCTGCTTGCCCTTCTTGCTACATTGTGAGCCCCTGGAAATGCTTTTAAAATAGCAAACCTGGCATTAGCAAATTTACCATCTACTTCTACATTTGCTCCTTTTGATATTATACCCGTGTTATCACGTATTGACTCGTATATTTGTCCTAAGGCTGATCTTGGATCAGGGTCTCCTTTAAATGTAGCTTCCATATCCAGCATGCCTTCTTGCAACATATAGTCTATCCATTCAGTTCTAGTCTTTTTTAAAACAAGTGATCTAGTATGAGCAGACCTAAAAAAAGTGCCCATCATTTCTTTATGTATATGGGCTCCAGCGTTAGTTGAGTCTAAATCCATTACTCGAAACGTATCATATAGTATTGTAGCTATGGTTACCGCTGTATCATCTTTAACTTTACTTATGTCTCCATCTTTTCCTTTTCTTAATTCATAGCCAGCTCTAATTATGTTTTCATCGTACTCCTTAGATTTTAAAGCTTCAAATACTTTAGCATCTTCAAGACTAGTTACCATTCCTCCTAATCTTTCACCTAAAATACCTTTTTGTATAGCGTCTACAGAATAACCTGCATTCTTTTTCTTTGTTATAAGACCTACCATTACTGCTCTAATAGCTTCATAAGGATTATCATATAGCTGCATTTCTACTTCTAACTTTGCAAATACTACTTTATCTATTAAAGCATTTCTTAAAGCTATTTTTTGAGCTTCTTCTACTTCAGATCTTATTTTTCTTCTTAATTCTAATAGCTCTTTGCCTTTTATTGTTGTGGTCTTACTTTTTGCTATCTCAATAGAAGTTTCAATACTAGTAAATAAACTATCTTGTTCTTCTTTACTAAGCTTTTTATGTAGCCCGCTTTCTTCTAACATTAGGTTAAATTGGTCTTTACATATACCCATAATTATTTACCGCAGTTTATTAATTGCTCTAGCCCGTCTTCTAATTTATCTAATTCATTCGTTCTTAAATATGCTTTTTTCATTTCAGCTAAATCGTCTAAAGCTTGTTTCCTGGCCTCAGGTGTCATAGAGGCCGTAGCTCTTATATGTTTTTCAGCGCTAGCAAACAGATCATCAGAAGTAGGTTCTTTTGCATCGGCCTCAAATTTTTCTTGAGGGTCGAATTGTCTGCCTGGTTCTGTATTAGCTGTGTCTTCAATATATTTTTGGCCGGTTGTTCTTTTGCGCGGCTTACCTTTAGGCTCAGACAAGTAAGATTCAAGGTTTTTTCTAGCACTATCAAGCTTACCTTGAAAGTATTTAACATTGTAAGGGGTCGCATTTTCAGAAGCTACTTCCTTTGCTACTCTGTCTTCAAGTTCTTTTATATTGTCTCTAAGTATAGTTTCTGGATCTTGAGCTTTAGAGGCTTCAAGTTCTACTTCAAGTTCTTTTATTTCGGCTTCCATTTCGGCTTTGTTTAAAGCTGCTTTTTCTCCATCCTTTACTTGTTTTTCATAATCACTAATTTTCTTTAAATTTGCTTCATTCATAGCCAAATCTGAGTCAGCTTTAAAATTCTCGGGATTATTTTTAAGATCTGCAGCATTTTTCTTAGCCTTCTTTTTAAGAAGGACTTTTAGTTCTTTTAAATTTTCTTTAGATATATCTCCAATAGGAGCCTTTTGTCCATCAATTTCTACTTCTTGTTCTCCGGCATCTTTTGTAGATTTTAGCTTTTTCTTTTTCTTTATAGCTTTTATTCTTTTATTTATTTCTTTCTGTATGTCTTCAGGACTTCTAATTTCCGGTTCATCACTATCTAATACATCTGCAGTTTCTGCAGCTTTTATTTGTTCATTTTCAGCTAGTTGTTTTACGGCTAATCGTTTTGCATGATAGTTAGAAATACCTCTACCTATTCCATGAAGACCTCCTGAAACAACCCCGCCAAAAGCTACGTTAATCATTGACTCATACATACCATAGTCAGCTTGTTCTTTTTGAGCTTGGCTGTATATAGGAATCTCTGTTAAAGCCGCTGCTTTAACTCCAAGTTTTATAGCTCCAGCATATCCTACTTGAACCGCTCTTCCACCTACCATAGTTACAGTAAAAGGCATAGCAAAAAGTCCAGCCACTACACCTACAGGGTCTAGCACGGCCATGCCCATTTCAATTAAAAATCCTTTAGCGTAGCGTCCGCCGTTAGCTTGTTGCAAAACATATCTATTTCTTATTTCATTTTTCTTTCTTGCCATTAACATGCTAACTTCTAGATCAGTGCTATCAACGTCAAAAGTAAGACCTAATTCTTTAAGCTGTGGATCATTATTTAATGTTTCCTTAGATATCATGTTAATAGAAGTTGCACCGTACTCTTCCATTAGATCTAGCATGTTACTTGTTACAGGGTTTCTAGACCTTTTTGCAATAAAGTCATCTCCTTGGGCTTCTTCGCCGTACATGTTTATGTTTTTAGTATTAGGTACCGCACTAGAAGAAGTATATCCTAATTCTTTTAATCTGTTACCTGCGCTTTGAGCCCTTGTTTGTTCTTGGTATCTTCTTATACTATCCCAACCAGTATATCTCCAACCTTGTTCTTGAGCTGCGTTTGTAACAGTTTGAGCTGAAGGCTCCATCCAATCTAGGCCTGTGTTGTAAAAAGATTCTGTAACAGAGGTCTCAAACCCTGTATATAATCCGGCCATTATTTACTCCTTGGATTAACATTAGTACGGGGTTTATAAAGTTTTTTCTCTGCTTTTAGATTTTCTTCTAGTTCACTAGCTTTATTGTAGTTATCATAAAATTCTGCATTTTTACCAGGTCTATATCCTCTTCTAGGAACGGGAGGTTTGTTAAAGTTTTTTAATTCATTATGTTTTATAATGATAATTTCTCCATNTTCATTTGNAAGAGGTTCACTAACAAGCCTTAAAGGGTAGTCTACCATAATCATATAGCCTTCAGTTGTATCATTTGCATTTACCATATATCCGTTTTCTTGTACAAATTCTCTAAAAATTCTTGGTCCTCCGCCTATTGCATCACCTATGACATTAGATCCTGGGGTCCGAACATTATATATTTCAAAAGCTCGATTTAGCATTACAGGGTCTTCTATAATGTTGCTTAGTTGTTTAACAGTAGTAGGAACATCTATATCTTCTGTTTTTGGAAAAACTGCTCGGACCGTTGCTTCGTTAACTTGATCAAAACCTGAAGTTACGATGTCAAAAGCCGCCTCTTTAGCTTCAGATAAAGTTTTACCTCGACTTATTTGATACATAGTTATTCTTTGAAAACCGTCTATTATTCCTGGTCTTAATTCTATATCTTTACGGCCGTGATTTCCAGTTATAGACTGTATAAAGGTATTTATTTCACCATCACCGGAAATTGCGCCCTTAATATCACTAAACGTATCAACAAGAGTTCCTTGGCTTTCATTGTATTCTTTATAGTCGTCTTTGGAGTACTGCATTCCTTTTAAAAAAGCGGTCCTGTGAATAGGTTCTACATTAGTTACAAACTTATAAAGTGTAGGTAAACCTTCTCCGTCACTATTTTTTGCAAAAAGTTGTCTAGTGACTAGATCTACATTCTCTCCGTTTAAAATTCCTTCTAGCATTTGGAAAGCCTTATCTGTATCTGTTCCTTTAATTGTGTCTCGCATGCTAGTTATTTCCACCTCACTAAACAATACTGGATTCTTTACGCCTGTTTGGGCCTTTATCATAGCGTCCCTTCTGTCAGAAGAGTCTGGTCCGGCTACATTTGCAATTTTCATTGCATATAAACCAGGGTCTGAAGCTCTTTGTGCATTATTTTTATTTATTTCGGTTACTGATTTACTAGCCCAAGCTATCTGATTGTCTACAGATAGATCAGATATCCTGTTGCTTAGGTTACCTGTAGGATCTATTGTGTTTGCTAAGTTAAGTGCAGATTCTCGCATATTTTCTTNATNAAGAATACTTGTGTTATAAGCTTCGTGGGCTAAAGTAATATCTTGGCTTTTTTGAGCAGTTAAATAGTGAGAGCTTTGAACAGCTTCACCTACACCTTGTTGTGTGTTAATTATTTGATTAAGGTTTACTAAACTTTCACCTATAGATGTAATAGTATCTGCAAAGCCTACAGAGGCTTTTAAGACTTGCATTCCTGCACTTGTATTAGAAGGAGCTCTTATGCTGCCTTGCAAATTTATCTGTCTTTTATAGAGTTCTCTTTTCATTTTAAAGTCCTTGACATATAGTTACTTATTCTTGTTCCTTGCGCATTATCTTTAACAACTAAGGCGTCACCTTGTTCCATTGCATAATCAAATGCGTTTTCTTCAGTAATCTCTGTCATCTGAGTTCCGTCTTCATTCCATCGGATAGTTGGTACTAAATATGTTATCCCGTCCTGTTCTACCGTCATAGTTAATTGTGATTCATAATCTTTTGTTCTAGTAGCCCCGTCTTGTAAATTACGTTGGTACCAAGGTAGCAACAAACCTAGTTTCATTACAAATTCATCTCTAGTAAAATCATCTGGATTCATTGAGCCTAGACTAGATACTGATAAGTCTCCTCCGTTATCAATTATCTTTTGAAAATTATCTTTAAGCATAGATATAATAGCCGAAGTATCTTTTACGGCAAGAGAAGTAGCTTTTTCTCGAGCTTGTATTGCATGAGATATTAAATCTCCTTCAGATAAACCTTGTGCTTTCCAATATGATGTATTATTATAAATATCATCTAAAACCCCTGATGGATCTTCTTTAGCCGCATTCTTTAAATAAGTGTTGCTAAGATCGGCTTTAGCTCTATTGGCCATATAGTTTGCAGTACCTGCAGGTAAGTATTGTTCAGCTCCTGGCTCTGTATCTATAGTGCTCACATACGACTCTACATTTTCCATCATCTCATTAAATTTTTCTCTTGTTGGATATTCAGCTAACGTGTCATTCATCATTCTTACCCCTAAAGTAACTTCTTGATGCCTTGCGTTTACTCTAGTTCTAGCTTCTAATGCAATACCACCAGCTAATTCTTTTTGTTTTGTTGCCTGCATGTAAGTCTCCCACATAGTAGAAGCCATAGTAGTAGGAGGTGAAAAGTTAGTATCTCTTGCAGTTTTTTCTATAAAATCTTTTTTCTTATTTATATAAGTACCTGGGTCAGTACCTTGTACAAAGCCTGGATTATTTAAGTATTCTGCAGGATCTAATTCTTGTGATATTTGTGCAGTGTTATCAGCATTAAGCTTCATGAACTCTGCAGTCTTTTTAAGCATCCAGGTGTTGTCAGCGCCTGTAACTTTTTCTACACTTTCTGGCGATTTAGTTTTTCCTATATATATTGGCATTAGTCTATTTTTTTCACTCCGCCGCCTGGCAATTCGTATTTAACATAGGCTCCTGCTACCTGAGAGGCTCCGCTTAGTAAGCTAGTTCCTACCGCATATTTGCC
>JGI24004J15324_10001060_pt1 | contig 10997 bp, 13 predicted proteins | sample LinPmetageLP32_FD_15324 | JGI IMG/M metagenome (IMG submission 15324)
TAAGGATAGATTTCCTACAGGCGATGGAACTGCAAAGAATAGAGAGGCAGGTAGAGTAGATGATACAGGATTTGATACAGGCGCTCAATATTCAGACGCTACATTATCAATACTATCAAGTAAAAACAATCCAATAATGGAAGTAAGATATGTAGATTTATATCCAACATCTTTATCTGGATTAATTTATGACCAACAAGCAGGAGATACTTCTTATCTATCTGCAAGTGTATCATTTAATTATCAGATATACGAATTTGCAACTGTCGGAAGTGGAAGAACAACTGAAACAACTACTTAACATCTAACTAAATATAGTTAGAATTTATATAATTAACCGGTGATTTTATTATGACATTAGAAGAACTACAAGAGCAGGTTGATAAAGACCTCAAAATGAATGAGGCAGAACTAGATTTAGAATCTTTAAAAACTCCTGCATTACACAACAAGTATCTCAAACACTTAAATAACTTTAAACTGTTATTAACTAGAGCTGAATCTGATTATAAAATTCTCAAAAGAGTAAAATGGGAATACTATACTGGTAAAGCAAGTCCAAAGATATATCAAGACAAACCCTTTAACTTAAAAATTATGAAATCAGATGTAGATAAGTATCTTGAATCTGATGAAGAACTAATTAAGTCATCACAAAAGATAGACTACTTAGAAACGGTTGTCAATTACTTAGACAGAACACTTAGACAAATTAGTAATCGAGATTGGCAAATTCGCAACTCTATTGAATGGAGAAAGTTTACTTCTGGTGCTGTCTAATTATGAGAAACTTAATTCTTACAAAAAAGAATGATGTACATCTAGTAGTAGACGCTGATGAAGATGTTCGCAGAGATTTAGGTTCACACTTTACCTTTGAAGTACCTGGTGCTAAATTTATGCCTTCTGTTAGAAATAGAAGGTGGGATGGTAAAATCAGATTATTTTCTTACACTAATGGTCAAATCTATACAGGTCTATATCCATACTTACTTAACTGGTGTTCAGAGAATGATGTTGAAGTAGTAGACAGAACAGGCATAAAGGATGCCAATGTAGATATTGAACTAGTAGATAGTTTTATTAAGAAACTAAAAATACCTTTTGAAGTAAGAGATTACCAAAAATCGGCGTTTATTTACTCTATGGTGAAATCAAGGTGTTTAATGTTATCGCCTACGGCCTCGGGAAAATCTCTGATAATTTATCTGATGGTTCGTTTTAATCTGTTACGACTAAAAGAAGAAGAAAACAATAAGATACTTATAGTAGTACCGACTACTTCTTTAGTAGAACAATTATATAAAGATTTTAAAGACTATGGTTATGATAGTCTAAAAAATGTCCATAGAATATATCAAGGGCATGAAAAAGAAAGTAATAAAAGAGTGTATATCAGTACATGGCAATCAATCTATAAACAAGATAAGAGATGGTTTGAACAATTTGGTATGGTCGTTGGTGATGAAGCTCACTTGTTTAAGGCAGTTTCTTTAACTAAAATTATGGCAAGATTAGAAAACTGTAAGTATCGTATTGGTCTTACAGGTACACTTGATGATAGCAAGACACACAAACTCGTTTTAGAGGGTTTATTTGGTGCCGTGAACAAGATAGTATCAACAACAGAATTACAAGAAAAACAACATCTAGCACAACTTAAAATACATTGTCTAGTTTTAAAACATGAAAAGATGTCAATAGACTTTTTGAGAGGTAAAACATATCAAGAAGAAATGGATTTTCTAGTGTCTAATACTAAAAGAAATAATTATATTAGAAATCTATGTTTAGGTCTTACTGGTAATTCACTTTGCCTGTTTCAATATGTAGAAAAACATGGTATGATATTAAAACAACTGATAGAAGAAAAGAATTATGGCAAACAAGTATTCTTTGTTTATGGTGGTGTTGAAGCAGAAGAACGAGAGAAGATTAGAGCCTTGACAGAGAAGTCTAATAATGCGATAATCATTGCAAGTTATGGCACATTTAGTACAGGTATAAATATTCGTAATCTACACAATATAGTGTTCAGTAGTCCAAGTAAGTCTAGAATAAGAAACTTACAATCAATTGGTCGTGGGCTACGATTGAAAGACAACAAATCAATGGCACACTTATATGATATATCTGATGACCTATCTTATCAAGAAGAAGAAAACTATACATTATCACACTTTAGGGAACGAATAAATATATACAACGAAGAAGGATTTGACTATGACATTCACAATGTCGAGTTATAAAGGAGAGTTACATGGAAGCAATTAAAATAATAAAATTGGTTAATGGAGATGATATCGTTTGTACGATACCACAAGAATTATTAGATGAGAAATCGCCGCTTGTTAAAATTGATAAACCTTTACAGATAAAATACATACCTGCTATGGAAGAAATGGGTCTTAAAGATTATGTTGCCCTTATTAAATGGACTTCATATTCAGATGATTCTATTATTTCTATACCTAAAGATAAGATAATGACTATCACATCTGCTGGTAAGGCTATGACTAACTCATATAAAAATGTATCTAATGGGTATGATAAGGCGACCATGTCTGAACACAAACAAGATAGTTATGATAGAGAAGAACTAGATGATGATGTATCTAAGAAGTTAAATGAAATCTTTGATGGTCTAGATGATAGTACTAAACACTAGCTACTCTAACCGGCGCTGAAGAACACAGCTAAAATAACACAAATGGCAAAGAATGTCAAGCGTGATTGGTATTATAAAAAACAGGCAAACAAAAAACAAAAAAATACTAACCAGCATTGACATTTACTGTATTATGGAGTATAATGTAAAACATGAAAAGTGAAAAAAAGAAAGAACATTATGTAAACAATAAAGAGTTTCTAGCCGCAATGACGGAGTATAGAAATGCTTGTATTGAATCTGAAAATTCAGGTGAAGAAAAACCAGTTGTAACAAACTATATAGGTGAGTGCTTTTTAAAGATTGCAAATCATCTATCATATAGACCAAACTTTATTAACTATACATTTAGAGATGATATGATTTCTGATGGTATAGAAAACTGTCTACAATATCTTGATAATTTCAATCCAGAAAAATCAAACAATCCATTCGCATATTTTACACAAATAATATACTATGCCTTTATACGAAGAATACAGAAAGAAAAAAAACAAACTACAATTAAGAATAGATTAATCATGGAAGGAAACTATGATGATATGACTTTGAATGATGGTGAAGATAGACAATTTAGAAATCAATTTTCTGAATTTCTACAAAGAAATGCTGACCCTAAAGATGTTCCTGTTGTCAAAAAGAAAACAACAAGAAAAAGAAAGGGCAAACTTGATAAATTTATAGAATAACATTATGCTAATTGCTTTATTGAACGACACACATTTTGGTTGTCGTAACGATAGTCCTCATTTTATGGACTATCAAAACAGATTTTATGATGAATTGTTTTTTCCTTATCTAAAGGAAAACAATATCAAACACCTAATCCATTTAGGTGATGTTGTTGATAGAAGAAAATTTATCAACTATAAAGTGGCACATAACTTTCAAGAGAAGTTTTGGAAAAGACTTTATGATATGAGAATAGATACTCATGTTATATTGGGCAACCATGACACCTATTATAAGAACACAAATTCAGTTAATGCATTACAACAATTGATTACCACATTCGATGGTAAATTTGAACCTTGGATATACGAGAAACCTACAACAGTTACATTCGATAAACTGCCTATATTATTAGTGCCATGGATATGTGATGATATCTATGATGAATCTATTAAAACAATATCTCAATCACAAGCACAAATTTGTATGGGGCATTTAGAAGTCAAAGGTTTTCAAATGCATAAAGGTCATTACAATGACCACGGTTTAGAAAAACAATTATTTAAAAGATTTGAAAAAGTTATATCAGGCCACTTTCATAAAAAATCAGATGATGGTCAAATTTATTATCTTGGCACACAATATCAAATAACTTGGAATGACTATAATTGTCCTAAAGGGTTTCATGTGTTCGATACTGAAACAAGAGAATTGACCAGAGTGCCTAATCCTCTTACAATATTTAAGAAGATATATTATGATGATAAGAAAACAAACTATGCTGAAGAAGACATATCAGTATATGATAAATCATTTGTAAAACTATTTGTATTAAATAAAAACAATGAAGAAAAATTTGATAAGTTTATTAATCGTTTACACACAGAAATAGATGTACACGAATTAAATATCATAGATGAAGATACATCTAGTATAACATCAACTGTTAGAGAAGACATTTTAGACCAAGGTGAAGATACACTTACATTCTTAGGTAATTATGTTGAACAAATAGAAACAGACTTAGATAGAGCAAAGTTAAAAGAATTTATTAATAATCTATATAAAGAAGCACAAGAATGATAAAATTTAAATCTATATCATGGCAAAACTTTTTATCGACAGGTAATACGCCAATTACAATTAAACTAGATGAATATCCTACAAATCTAATAATAGGAAAAAATGGTTCTGGTAAATCTACTTTATTGGATGCCTTATGTTTTGTATTATTTAACAGACCATTTAGAATTATAAAGAAAGAACAAATGGTAAACACTATTAATAATGGTGATTGTAAAGTCAGTATAGATTTTCTAGTAGGTACAATCCCATACAAAGTTATAAGAAGTATTAAACCAAATAAGTTTGAAATATATAAAGACGGCAATCTTATAAATCAGGACGCCTCAACAATTGATTATCAGAAATATTTAGAAACAAATATAATGAAACTGAATTATCGTTCATTTATTCAGGTCGTATTATTAGGGTCATCATCATATGAACCATTCATGAAGATGAAAGCACGATATAGGCGTGATGTTGTAGAAGAAATTCTTGATATTAAGGTTTTTACACAAATGGACTTACTTCTTCGCTCACAACAAGGAGAATTGTCAAAAAAAGTTACCGAGGTTCGCCATGGTAAAGATTTAATAGAACAGAAGGTATCATTACAAGGACAACATTTAAAGTCTTTAAAAACACATACAAATGCCACCGAGGAACGAAATCGTACTAAAAGAGAACAAAATCAAGAGGCAGATAGACATTATAGAGAAGAACTAAAGAAACTCAATGAAGATATTGCAAAACAACAAGAAATAATTAAATTTAGACCAGATGTAGATAAAAAATCAAAACAATTATCTAAGTTAGAATCTAAAATAGAAAACAATTTAGAAACTCATAAACAGACATTAGAATTTTTTGAAACTAATAGTGAATGTCCTACCTGTACACAAGAAATTTCTTCAGAATTAAAAACTAAAAAGGTAGAAGAAGAAAAAGAAACGATATCTAAATTAGAAAACGGACTAAAAGACTTATTAACAGAAGTTACAAAAGTAGAAACACAAATAACACAGATGGATGCTGTATCTAAAAAAATGCAAGACTTAAATATTGACATAACCAAAATCAATACATCACTAGAAGGTATCAAAAAACATTCAGATGAAGTAGAATTAGATATGTTAGAGGGCGAATCTGTTGTAGACTTAGAAAATGAGTTAGAAAAACTGAATAAAGAACTAGAAGATTTATCAAAAGAATTAGAAAAAGTAGAAGAACAAAAATCTTATGTAGATGTTGTTAGAGAAATATTATCTGATAAAGGTGCAAGGTCTAAAATTATTAGAAAATACTTGCCTATTATGAATCAGTTAATAAACAAGTATCTACAATCTATGGATTTCTTTGTATCGTTTACACTAGATGAAGAATTTAATGAAACTGTAAAGAGTAGACATAGAGATACATTTAATTATAATAGTTTTAGTGAAGGTGAAAAAATGAGAATAGACTTAGCATTAGTCTTTACATGGCGTACTATTGCTAAAATGAAAAATAGTGCAAGTACAAATCTACTTATATTAGATGAAATATTTGATAGTAGTTTAGACAGCTCAGGAACAGAAGACTTCTTTAAGATTATCGGACAAATGAAAAATGAGAATGTGTTTATAATATCACATAAAGGTGATATACTATTTGATAAGTTTACAAATATAATTAAGTTTGAGAAAGAACATAACTTTACAAAATTAGAAGAGGTATAATATGACAAATGAAGTAGATATAGGTAGTTTAGAAAAAAATAGAGAATTAGAATTATTACCACCTTCAGACGCTAGAGTTAGAAGTGCAATAGCACCTTTTAGTGATGACATGTTGATAGAAGAAGGATTTAAAGATAGAAAGGAATTAACTGAAAAGATGTACGATACTATGAAAAAGTATGGTGGCATAGGATTAACTTGTAATCAAGTAGGTCTACCTTTTAATTATTTTGTTATTGGTGGTCATATAGACCTCGAAGCAGGCTTGACTTTACACTGTTTTAATCCTATAATAGTATCATCAAGTGATGAAGATGTGCTTATGAAAGAAGGTTGTTTAACATTTCCTTTTATATTTTTATCTTTAAAAAGACCTAGAAAAGTCGTAGTCAAATATGAAGATGAGAATGGNNNTTTAAAAGAGGCAAACTTAGATGGTATGATGAGTAGAGCATTTCAACATGAGTATGACCATATACTCGGCAGAAACTTTACTGAACATGCAAGTAAAGTAAAACTTGATAGAGCATTTGAAAAGGGCGCTAAAAAAATGGACAAATATAGAAAAAGAATACAATCATGATGATAACATTAACAGTTATATTATTCCTAATAGTAGGATTTGTTTTAGTAATGCATAATAGACCAGACTGGTGGTCTTCACTTACTCATTGGTTTCGTATTAGAACTTCTATGTTAAGACCTGAAATTAGTATTGTTGAATTAATAATATTAATAGGTGTATTACTTATATTATTTAAATTATATTTATAGATTATGAAAGAGTATGAATTTCCAAAATTAGTTATAGAAGAACATGAAGGATTTTATGTTGTTCGTGATGACCTATTAGAAGGTGGCTCTAAAAGAAGATTTGCAGATAGACTGATTCGTGAAGAAATGTCAGAGGGTGCAAATGAATTTGTATATGGGGGATGTCCTGCAAATGGGTATGCTCAAATGTCAATCACACTTCAAGCAAAAGCATATGGTGCCAAGGCAACATTCTTTATGGCAAAAAGAAACATGGAAAACTTACATGAGTATCAAAAGAAAGCATTAGATTATGGTGCTGATATTCGTTGGGTACCTAATGGTATGTTACAAGTTACAAAGAAAAGAGCATTAGATTATTATAATGAAGACCCTGTAAATAGAAGATTACTACAATTAGGTTTAGATGATAATAGAGTACGAGAAGATATAAGAGATTTAGCAAAAACAATAGAAACAGATTACAATATTAATTTAAGTGAAATATGGTCAGTAGGTTCAAGTGGCACATTAACAAGAGGATTGCAAATGGCATTTCCTGATAAAGATGTACATGTAGTATCTGTTGGACATACAATGAAACAATATGAAGTAGGTCGTGCAATATTACATAGGTCGCATTTAAAATTTACACAAGAAGTAAAAGAAGAAGACATGCCACCATTNCCNAGTGTACCTACTTATGACGCTAAGGCNTGGAAAGTTATGAGAGAACATGCAAAACCAGGTTCGTTATTTTGGAATGTAGGAAAATGAAGATATCATATGCAAGATTAAGAAGTGGTGTAAACTATAAAGGTCCTTTAAGAAACATTATAGATTCATTTTGCGAATTGCATAAAATGTTTATTGAAAGAAATCCTAAGTTTCAATATGGTGTATACAATTTTGGTTTCAATAAAGCAAACAGAAGAAAACTAGATGATATACCTGATAGTGATGTTGTAATTATACCTAGTGAGAATGAGTTTCATTATCATATAAAGAATTATATAGACCCCAAAAATCTTGCTAAGTCAGATGAAGCAATATCTAAATTAGTTCCTTTACTAAAAAACAAACATGTTGTTATACTATCATCAGACAGAGGTGATACGATTGACTTATATAAAGAAAAAGTTTTTAAAGGCGAAGTGGACAATATATCACTAATAGATGAGTGCGATATACCTGGTAATATACATCAGTTAAAATATCACTTCATAAAAGATAACATACCAACATCTCTTTTTCCAGAACCAAGAAAATATGATTTCATATATTGGGGTACAGATAAAAGAAGAAACTCAAATAATGAGATATCTGGTGATGAAAGACATTTAATATTAAGACAGATACAAAAAGATAAAAAAATAAATCCGTTTTATATAGGTAGATATGCAACAGTTAAAAGAGATATGAAAATAGATACAATGTATAATCTTCTACCATATCTAACAAATGCCAAGTATACACTATGTTTTAATTGGATTGACAATACAGCAACAACATCAAGATATCATGAGGCTCTTGCATGTGGAATTATACCTATGGCTTGGTCGGACACATATGATGTCAATGGAATATTAGTTAAAGATAATTGGCAACGAGTATTGACATTAGATGAATTTTATGATAAGATAGCAAGTACTAATTATGAAGAAAGGTATAATGAGATTCACGAAACATACAAAAAATCTCTTATGACTAAAGAAGAAATTTACGAATCATACGAAAGTATTTTACTGAGAACAATTAATGGATAAAGAAATGGCAAATAATGAATGTATACAAGATGTATATAATAGATTTAAAGAACGAGGGTTCCCCTATTATTCATCTGATAAAAAATGGCGTGATGATAAATTTAATGTATTGATGAATACAAAACTTGAAACCATCATAGACAGAAGACAAAATATCATAGGTCAAAACCCTAATGGTCTATCACTTGCATGGTCTTACATGGAACATGCTTGGGCAATTAAATGTGGTAAGATGAGAACACCAATGGAAATTTGGGAAGATGAAGAACATCTAAAGAAAGGTATTAATAAAATACTATCAGGAACATTCTTTACAAAAAGAGAACACTATCAAGTATCAGATTCAGATATGAGGTCAATGTTAAGAAGATATTCAGGCACACAAATGGTATCTAACTTTAGACCTACAGCTGCAGCTGCAATGTATAATATATTTGTAGATAGAGATTCTATTCTTGAAGGCACAACAGCAGGAACAGTTTGGGATCCAAGTATGGGTTATGGTGGTAGATTACTCGGTGCTATTTTAGCAGGTGTCAATTATATTGGTACAGACCCATGCATACCTACATATCAAGGATTAGAAAAGATTAGAGATGAATATGGCCATTCAGATAAAAAATATGACTTACTTAGACAAGGTAGTGAAACATTTATACCAGATGAAGAAAGTTTAGACTTTGTATTTACAAGTCCACCTTACTTTGGTTGGGAAGCATATGGTGATGAACCAGAACAGTCAAGTATTAAGTTTGATACATCTGAAGTATGGAAAGAAAAGTTTTTGAAAAAGACAATTGAAAATGCATATAGAGGATTAAAGAAAGGCAAGTTTCTTGCATTGAATGTTGCAAACACAAAACAATATAAAACATTTGAAGAAGACACAGTTAAACTTGCAATAGAATCAGGATTTACACACACAGATACTTGGTGGTTATCTTTATCTACACAACAAGGTAAAGTACAACAAGGTTCTCTAGAGGGTGTAACGGAAGTTAAACAGAAACAAAGATATATGGGTGAGTATGTTAGACCAAATGTTCCTGGCAGAAAATTTGAACCTACATTTATATTTCAAAAGGATAAATAATGGCCATTAGAAAAAATCAATATGAGTTGATAAAATCATTTATACACATGAGTATGGTACCTATGAGTGTTAAACAATTATGGTTTAAAGATAAAGGTTTTAAAAAATGGTGGGATACTGAAATCAAAAAAGATTTTGCAAAAACTCAGTACGATAAAATAAAATGAACGACATAGATATACAAAAAAACAAAAAAGACCCCAAATCAATTGTATTAGTAACAGGTGGATTTGACCCAATACATTCAGGTCATATACAATACTTAAAATCAGCTGCTAAGTTAGGTGATAAATTAATTGTAGGTGTAAATTCAGATGAATGGTTAACCAGAAAAAAAGGAAAACCATTTATGCCACTAGAAGAAAGAATGGCATTACTAAATGAAATGTTAGTTGTAGATGAAGTCATAGATTTTAATGATGATGACAACACAGCGTGTGGCGCCATAGAAAAAGTAAAAGAAATGTATAAAGATGTATTTTCAAATACTTTTCATAAACCTATTATTTTTTGTAATGGGGGAGATAGAACATCAAACAATATACCCGAAGAAGAAGTATATGCTGGAAAAGATGAATGGGTAAAATTTAAATTTGGTGTTGGGGGAGAAAACAAAAAAAATTCATCAAGTTGGATACTAGAAGATTACAAAAATGCAAAGACAATAAGAAATTGGGGGTACTATAGAGTAGTACATCAAATAGGAAAAGGCATTAAAGTAAAAGAATTAGTTATTGAACCTGGTAAAGGACTATCAAAACAATATCACAATAACAGAAATGAAATGTGGTATGTTATGAAAGGCAAATGTATGGTAAATGATATTGAAAGAAATGAGCATGATAACATGTTCGTTTTTAAAGTAGGTGAATGGCATGAAGCAAAAAATCCATTTAATGAACCATGTCATATATTAGAATGTCAGTATGGGGAAGAATGTGTTGAAGATGATATCATAAGAGCACCTCTAGATGAGAATGATTCTCATTACAGTAGAGGAACCTATGTTGGTCTTGTCAGAGGTCAAGAAGATGATGGATATCCAGACTAAATGAGAATCATTCTCATTAACTGAAAATAAGTGAAAAAATAGCTTGACATAGCTCTCTAAATGTCCTATAATGGTATCAGTAAATAACACTATGGAGTAAACTATGAAAATTGCAAATAAATTAACAGAATCTATGATGACAGCTTTAGAAGAAACAAAAGTTGAAAATGAATTAAATGAAATACAGGGATTGACATTCATGTATGCTTTG
>JGI24004J15324_10001066_pt1 | contig 10973 bp, 14 predicted proteins | sample LinPmetageLP32_FD_15324 | JGI IMG/M metagenome (IMG submission 15324)
CAATAAAAAACAAGGTAGACGTGGTTTAGGCGTTAAAGAACAATTTGATACAACCCACATTGCTCGAGAAACTATTGATGCAAAGTTAGCCGCTGAAAAATTGCAAGAGGTGGCCAATATGGTTAACCTACGATTTGGTCCTAATACTTGGAAAGAGATTCTCGAAGAACGAGCACGTAGAATAGCAGAACAAAAGGAAGCACAAAAACAAGCAAGAATAGAAAAAGCAAAAGCAAATAAAGAACTAATGGCAGAACTCAAAATGATAATGTTGGTAATTGGAGCCGTATTACTTGGCGGTGCTGCCATTGTCGGAGCAATATACTATTCATGACCCATGCATTTCTATTAATTGTATACCTAGGTCAAAAAATTATAAGTCAAGATATGTACTTTAATAACATAGACAGTTGCAAATATTTTGCAGCTCGCTTTAATAACCAACCACCAGTACCAAATCGTACTGCGGGCGAAGGCTTACCTGTATCTCGTAGTTATATTGCAGTATGCGAGCCAAAACGTGTAGGGAAAAATCAGCCAAGATATAATTAGGTACAAAATTTTGACGGTGTTGGAATTTTGACGGATTTTTGGTACAAATATCCATCTGTATCTTTTTGATGATCCGTTCCTTACCTTATATAAGTAAACTTGATAGCTAGAAATATTCATCAAATGGGATAAGGAAAAGATTGGCGGGGGCTCTTCTTACCTTATCCTGCTGGGTCGACATGGAACAAGAAATTAAACAACTTGCAGTACGTATTGAACAGATAGAACGCCTGCTTGTACAGTTGCAAAAAACATTGGCCAAACATGTGGAGAAATGCGCCACTAAATAGACTGATGGAACATTCAAAAGAATATTTAGACGCAGTTGAAAAAGGCACACACTTTCAAGAAACTGAGAGTGCCTGGGCTGGCAACGACAGTAAGAACTATATTGAAGAGATTAAGTGTCTACGGAAGCATCATCGAGCGAAAACACTATTGGATTATGGTTGTGGCAAAGGACAGCAGTATACACAAAAGAGTCCGCCATTTGACCAACGTTGTGGATTTGAAAGCTATTATCTATATGATCCATGTGTAAGTTACTACAGTGAACCGCCACGCAGTAATAGAAAGTTTGATGCTATTATCTGTTTACAAGTAATACGACACATACCCAACAAAGACATACCTTGGCTAAAAGAGCTATTTGAACGCACTGCAAAGAAGTTTGTGCTCATTGGCGAATATGATCCAAATATAAAACAAAAACCAAAAAAAGTTACAAATGCTGATTCAGAAAGTAGGACCATAGACTTTTACCAAGAGGCATTTGCAGACTGGAACAGTCCAGCAGAACTATACTTTCATTGGCGTAAACATCAATGTGAACAGACAAAGAAAGACAATGATAAAATTATAAATATCATGTAACTATGGAGAGCTAGAATGGCAGAAGAAATCAAAGAAGCAGGTTTTCATCCCGCAGATACAAACGGTGACGGGAAAGTAACCAAAGCAGAACAGGCAATGTATATGGAGTTCAAACGCAAAGAACTAGAAGATGCAGATGCTATGCGTGATGCACAACGTAAGATGGCTTGGTTTGCACTAGGTGGTATGTTACTATATCCATTTGCAGTAGTGTTGGCAGTGCTGATAGGACTTACAGAAGCAAGCAAGATACTTGGTAGTATGGCAAGTGTATACTTCGTATCAGTTGCGGCTATTGTGGCTGCCTTTTTTGGCACACAAGCAATGAACACTAAGAAAAAGTGACCCACACATACTATGCAAGTGAACCAGTTGTAGACAACTTTTACTTTGTAAACATACCTAAATGTGCAAGCCAAACTGTACGTGCATGGGCTGCACAGATGGCAACCAAGGATGCAGATATTAAAGAACCGTTTAGGTTTTGCATCTTGCGTGAGCCTTGGGGCAGACTTAAAAGCACATTTGCATATGGCTGTGGTGCAAGATACAGTTATAATTTTACTATCGATATGATTGGCGAATGGTACTTAGGTAACCCGCCAAAGAACCCAAACTTTCAGCAAGCAGACTTGCTAGTCCATTTTGGCACACAATGTTCATTTGTAGACGGTGCACCGTGTGCTATTGACCATTGGTATCATACAGGCATGATGCGTGAGCTTCGCACAGATCTATGTGCAGTTAGCGGATGTACAGTAGGTTGGCAAGAAGAGAATCGCAGTAACTACACACAAGAGTTCACAGTTGATTACAACACATGGTTTAGTGCTAACGAATCAGCACTTGAAGCAAAACTAGCAGATGATATAGAATTATATACTAGCACGTTTTAAACGAAGATATAGTTGTATGGTCTTAATACGTTCTTCTTGATTCATGTCCAATTTCTCTTTGCGACTTTTAACAGTTTGAAGTTTTCTCACAATTTGATGAGTAAGTTTAGAAAGTGGAATGGTATTTACGTTACGTCTTAGTTCTGTCTTTACACGCCATATAAACTTATCATTGAAGAACAGTTGCTTATTATATTCTGCTATCTTGGCACAACCTTTCCATATCCACTTTTGATATTTTTCGCTTGTACTGTTTATTCTACGCATTTCACGCAATACCATATCCATACGTTTTACTGGATCTTTTTCTTTGTCATAACTTTCGTCGATATATGGCTGAAAAGTTTGAAATCCATATTCGCGTACTTTTTCCAATGCACCCGCTCCATTTAGCAACAAAAACGGATGTCCGCATGCTAGTGGACGCAGGATTTTTTCTGTGAGATGAATTCGGTCATATACTGTTTCGAGGACTATGCTACAGTTTGTGTGTGCAAAATCATATGGATCATAGATGGCACTACTATCACCGGTTATTTCATATTTTCTAAAACTTCCTAATTGGATGTTTTTAAAATATTTTATTTGTTCTAAAAACAGGTTTCTGTATGCACGTGTTCCTGTTGTGCCTTGAGCATATACTAAGAAGTTTGCCTTTATATCTTGCCTTTGCAAACGTGTATCATATCTTGCAAAACGATACCAGTCTATTGCAATAGGAGCATGTGCCCACCAGTAAGCACATTTAAATAAGCCGGTTGATTCATATTTTATTACTTCTGGTGAATTAAGTTCACTGTGTAATAATACCCAATAATTGGTCCGATTATAAGGCTGATGCCATCTAAGATTGAGATTGAGATTCTTGTAACCTCGTGCCGACAGATCGTGTGCTTGATCAACAGTCATATGAGGAAGTTGTTCTAGTAAATAATCATCACTGTAGAAGTCAAAGTCCAATGGTTCTTGATCATGACATAATACCACTGAAAGTTTGTTATACAACTTTTCATAAATTTCAAAGTCGTCTTCGTTGTCTATTATGTTTTTAAAACCTTTTTCACCCCAGGGATAAAAGTACTTAATCAAGAACTTGTTTTCTAAGGCCTGGGTCACAAAATTGTATAAATTATTAGTAGGAATAGACATTCAGAAAGGTTACCTTAAATGAGAATTGGATTCGTTGGTCTTGGAAAACTTGGTCTTGATTGTGCCGAAGTTATGGCTGAAAAATACACTGTGCATGGTTACGATATTTACCCACGCACTAGTGATAGTGTAAAAGTTTGCGACACACCAAAAGAGATGATAGATAATAGTGATTGGATTTTTATTGCCGTGCAAACACCACATGCTGAAGGATACGATGGAAGTGTACCTAGTTCACACATGGACCCAAAAGACTTTGGACACGATGCAGTAAAAGATGCAATTAAGATGGTTAACTGGCATGCAACCGGACCAAAGAAGATAGTATTGATATCAACTGTGCTTCCTGGCACAACACGCAGACATTTTTATTCTATGTTAGACAAACAACATCAGTTCTTATACAATCCCTACTTGATTGCGATGGGCAGTGTAAAGTGGGATTTTGCAAATCCAGAAATGATAATGATAGGAACTGAAACTGGCGATCCAAGCGAAATGGAAGATCTTGTAAATTTGTATCGTCCATTAATGCGTAATGATCCAAGGTATGTTACAGGCACATGGGACGAATGTGAAGCAATTAAAATATTTTACAATACATTTATTAGTGCTAAAGTAGGACTAGTAAACATGATACAGGACTTTGCACTAAAGATAGGTAATATAGACGTTGACGTTGTTACAGACGCACTAGCACAAAGTACAATGCGTATTATGGGTCCAAAGTATATGACAGCAGGTATGGGAGATGCAGGAGCATGTCACCCAAGAGATAATATAGCACTGCGTTGGTTAGCCAAAGAGTACGATATTGGCTATGATATGTTTGATACTATAATGGGAGCAAGAGAAATACAAGCAAAAAATTTAGCAGATTTTTTAGTAAAACACTCTCAGGACAAACCTATAGTTATACACGGAAAAGCATATAAACCAGACGTTCCTTACTGTATAGGAAGTTATAGCACATTGATTGGCTTCTATATAGAACAAGCAGGAAAAACTGTTAAATATATAGACCCAATAGCAGATGACAGAACAAACTGTATAGACAACATTGAAGAAGCAAGTATAGTCTTGTATGCACACAATAGATATATTACCTACGGATACACAGGTCAAAGTGCCGTAATGAACGACTTCTATTGTGAAATACCAGAAGGTTCAATAATAGTTGATCCATTTAGAAGTTTACCAAAGAAAAGCAACAAATACAAAGTAATACATTATGGAAATACAAGAACACAATAATTGGTATTCTGGACATATGTATCCAGTATGGTCAGATGCATATGAAGACCTACAGTATATCAACGAACCATTCAACGATCCTATAAGTTTAAAAGAATGGCGAGACTTAGGTTATACACAAACTAAATTTACTGGTGACATGTATGACATGCGTCAAGAAGAACCAGAATGGATGCACTTAATAAGAAACGTATTTGATTGGCGTTTCTTTAGTTGGAGTGTGTATCGTATGAATCCGGGAAGTTGCTTGCCAATGCATGGAGATACATATACAAGATTTAGAGAACTTCACAATTGGGATGGTGACATACATCGTGCAGTAATATATATGGAAGACTGGCAAAGCGGACATATAAGCGAATGTGAGAATACTGTACTCACAAACTGGAATGCTGGTGATTACATAGTATGGAAAAATGATACACAACACTTAGCTGCCAATGTTGGAAAAACTTCAAGATATACACTACAAATTACCGGAGTTGTAGATTGAAAATTCGAAGTTTTAATGAATGGGACCAACTCAAAGAATGCTATGTTGGTGTTGCTGACCATGCGAACTGGCCTACAAACGATCCAGTGTTTGCAAAAGAAGATGAAAAAACATTGTGGAAAGAAACACCTGTCCCAAGTGGATCTGTGCCAGACTGGATCATAGAAGAAGCAAATCAAGATCTCGACTTACTTGCAGAAATATTAGAAAAACAAGATGTCAAAGTTAATCGTCCTAGCACTGCCTTGGACTTTCAAGGCCTAGGCGGAATGTATAACTATTGCCCGCGAGATAGATTTTTGATAGCAGGCAGAGAAATACTTAATCCAGCAATGATGTATCCGTGTAGACAAATGGAACAGTTATGCTACGGCGACATGTTAAAAGACAACACGGTTAAGGAAATGCCATTACATCAAGAGATGGTATTTGATGCGGCAAATGTCTGTAGACTCGGTAATGATTGGGTATTTTTAGAGAGTGAAAGTGGCAATCAAAAAGCATATGAATGGCTTTGTAAACAGTATCCAAACATAAACATTGAAAAAGTAAACTTTTATGCTGGAGTACATATTGATAGCACTATAGTGCCTCTTCGACAAGGACTGGCAGTATGTAATAAACCAAGAGTAAAAAGCAAACGTTATTTGCCAAAGTGCATGAAAGATTGGGAAATTATTTGGGTAGAAGATGTTGTGGCTAGTGTGTTCTATCAATATCCTTATGCAAGTAAATGGATTGGACTTAACATGCTTGTTATAAACCCAACCACAGTTATTGTGGATACGGCACAATTAGAGCTAAGTAAAACACTAGAGAAAAAAGGCTTTACAGTAATTCCGCACACACTGAGACATTCACGTACACTTGGTGGAGGACATCATTGTGTAACTCTTGACACATGGAGAGAAGATTGATCGACGACAAAGCTGTTGCTAAACTTATCAAAGACGAAGTTAAAAGAAGTGTTGATACACAAGTTAACTCTGCACTAAGCGATCCAGAATGGATCATTGAACTTGAAAATCGTATTACAAAATTTGTTCAAGATAGAATTACTGCACGTTTCAGTAACATAAGCACTGTGCCAGATTTAGTAGCAACAGTTGAACAGTCAGTAGAGAAAATGTTTAAGGATGGATTCATTCCTCCTATAGAACATATGGTAGATAACGTATTGTTAGAACAAGCAGTTGATGGTGCAGTTGAAAAACTTGTTACAGATACTGTTCAAAACCTTGTGCTAGATCCAAACTGGTTATCTAAAATACACAATCAAATTAGCCGTGATACAAGCGACCGTATCACACGCGGGCTTAAAGACGTTGGAATGCGTGGTATATTACGTGAAGTAGTACTTGAGAATGCAGGTACAATACAAGAAGATTTGAACAGAGAAGTAACAATTGAAAAAGGACTAGTAGTTGTAGATAATCATATAAGTGCCGAAACATTAGATACACGTTCTGATGTAAACATAGGCGGAGCACTTGTGATAGATGGAGAGTTAGCTGTAAAAGGTAGAATAAGTCTTAGCAATCCTAGTTTTAAAGAACTTAGTACTAACATTAAAGAAGACGCAATTGCACAATTAAAAACAGGATTCATTGAAGAGACAACCAAGACTATTCAAGACAACATACAAGGCGGTTTGAATATAAAAAATATATTAATACGTGGAGAATCTTTAGTAGACGGTGATACACTAAGTTCTGCAGTTACGAAAACAAATATACAAGAACTAGGCACACTGAAAAATCTATCTGTTGGAACAGAACTTAGTGTAGCAAATAAACGTATAGGAATTAATACATCAACTCCTACTAGTGCATTAACTGTCTGGGATAACGAAATCACCATTGATATTGGTAAACGCAGCGAAAATGTAGCACAATTGGGTACCTCAAAAGCTCACGACCTAAGCATTATAACCAATAATAAAGAACAGATTAGAATTGACAAAGATGGTCTTGTGAGTATAGACAAGTTACGCATTGGAAGAAATCGCATTTCCACTAATAATGCAACACCTGGATGGAGCGGAGCAAAAGGCGATATTGTATTCAATTACAATTATAAAAAAGGTGAACCATTTGCATGGATATGTCTTGGTGACTATCGCTGGCAAGAACTTATGTCAGCATAATGGAAGTTGCATGGGTACTAAGTGAGGACTATGCTGATCCTCTGGTTAAATCAGATACAATACGAGATATAGGAGCTACATGGGGATCATGGAAAACCTGGCGTAGTTGGAGCACAGACAACGTACTATGTGCAGATAACACCAAAGCACAAGATTTAATCAAACGTGCATTTCACAGTGTCTGTAATTTTTATATTCCACAAAAGAGTTATACACTCTTAAATCGACCTGCTGGAGTAAAAGTTTTTGAAGGCGACTTTCCTGATGACTTTATCAAGCAAGAAGATGTAATTGCTATGCACCTTTGTAGTCAAAGTGAACTGGTACTCTGCATGGGTTTTGATCTACAAGAAATCACTGCCACTGATCCAAAAACAAAACATCTTGCAAAAAGTTATGAAGCTGCCGCTCGTGCAGTGATTAAAAACAATCCTAACACACAATTTGTATTCATTGATCATCCTGGTGAAATGGATAAAAGTTTTAATAATTTAGAAAATATCTCTTGCGATAGTTACGAAAACGTGCTACAATTACTTACGTAATTAGGAGATATACATGACTGCACGTGTTGGCTTTTGTTGTAAGTATCTGCATCCAGATCAAACACAGAAACCTAAACTATTAGAAGAAATACAACGACCTCTTACAGAAAAGTGTACAACAGTTGCTTGGCTTAATAGACAAACTGTGAATGAAGCAGAACAACGACTATATGATATTATGAATCATAATATGCAAAGTGCATACAATCTTGTAGACTATGTTGGGAATCTCAAGCCAGGCTTGCGTATGTGTCGACTTGGTAGTAATCAATTGCCCATGTACACACAACCAGACTGGCGGTACTTTTGGCAACAAGCAGACATAAGAAAAGAACTAGCACGTGGCTATGCTAAGGTTGGTGAACTAGCAAGGCAACTAGGTGTGCGTCTTAGTTTCCATCCTGGACAGTTTACAGTGCTGGCCAGTGACAATGATGACATTGTAGAAAGATCAATAGAGGAGTTTGAATATCATGTTGACATCATCAGATGGATGGGCTTCGGCAAAAAGTTCCAAGACTTTAAATGCAATGTCCATATATCCGGTCGTAAAGGTCCAGCCGGCATTAAAGCAATCCTCCCACGACTTTCTCCGGAGGCGAGAAATACAATCACTATCGAGAACGACGAGAACAAATGGGGTCTTGAAGCCTCGCTTGAACTTGCCAAAGACGTTGCACTCGTTCTCGATATACACCACCACTGGGTTAACTCAGGTGAATACATTGAACCCACAGACGATAGATGTTCTCGCATAATTGATTCGTGGCGTGGTGTGCGTCCTGCACTGCACTATTCAGTTTCACGTGAGGACATACTGATAGATCACGATCCAGATGTACGTCCTGATATGAATACATTACTCGAACAGGGCTACAAGAAACAAAAACTACGTGCCCACAGTGACTTCTATTGGAATCGTGCGGTGAACGAATGGGCCGCTAGATTCAGTGAGCATTGGGATATACAGTGCGAAAGCAAATGTAAAAATCTTGCCAGTCACAACTTTTACAACAACCATGTGGAATAAAAATGAACGAAGAAATAAGATATATTCTTAACAAAGAATACGGTAGACAAAAGGATACTGTTGAACTTATTGCAAGTGAAAACTTTGCAAGTGAAGCAGTAATGGAACTTTGTGGTAGTATATTCACTAACAAGTACGCAGAAGGCTATCCGGGCAAACGTTACTACAACGGTTGTGAGAATATGGACTCAATTGAGACAATGGCAATTGACAAACTATGCAAATTATATAAATGTAGTTTTGCAAACGTACAACCTCATTCGGGAGTAAATGCAAACACTGCGGTTTATCAAGCATTGATGAAACCAGGTGATACACTAATGGGTATGGATTTAGCAAGTGGTGGGCATTTGTCACATGGTGCTCCACCAACACTCAGTGGCAAAGTTTATAAGGCAGTAACTTATGGTGTAGATGAAAATGGTTTACTAAATTATGAACAAATAAGATCATTAGCAAAAGTAAGTCGTCCAAAAGTAATTGTAGCAGGTGCTAGTGCTTATCCAAGACAGATAGACTGGAGTGCATTCAAAGACATCGCAGATGGTGTTGGTGCATATCTAGTTGTTGATATGGCACACTATAGTGGATTGATAGCAGGTGGTGCATACGATTCGCCTTTACCTTATGCAGATGTTGTAACAAGCACAACACACAAAACATTAAGAGGACCAAGAGGCGGGATGATACTGTGGAATAATTTTGATTATACAAAAAAGATCAACAGTGCAATCTTCCCAGGAACACAAGGCGGACCACTAATGAATATAATTGCCGCTAAAGCACAATGTTACATAGAAGCATTAGATCCTAGTTTCAAACAGTATGCTGATCAAATAGTAAAGAACGCAAGAGCAATGTGTGGTGTATTTGAAGAACGTGGATTTCCTGTACAAACAGGAGGAACCGACAGTCACATTATATTGATGGATCTAAGCGAAAGCAAGTTTAGTGGCAGACAGGCGGCAGATCTACTAGAAGAAAATGGAATCACTGTTAACAAGAATGGTGTACCAAACGATCCACGTAACTTTGTAGAAACGTCAGGTATAAGAATAGGCACTGCCGCAGAAACCACAAGAGGATTGATTGAAACACATTTTGAAGACATTGCACATAAGATTTGCGAATTATTAAAGTAACCAATTATTTAAAATAGGAGACGACATGTATCAAGGAAACGGACACATACATCAAGGAAGATTTAACTGCATAAGTGATTTCATGCACAGGTACAAGCCTGAAGGAACAATCTCAGGCGGTCGACCAACAGAAGAGTATAGACATGCAAGACGAAATACTGCTAGATTAAGTTATCGAATTGCTAAAAAAGCTCTTAAAGCAGGCTTAGTTCAAAATTAAATATTGTCTTTGTTTGCAACAATACTACCGTTGCCAAACAGATCAACTGCTTTCCAACTTAGATAAATTTTATATCCTGGAACCTTAGGGTCTGCATCTTGCATGCCCAGTAAGAAGACTTTGTCTGACGCTAGTTTAGCTAATTTAATTAGATCTGCATCTTCTTTGTCTTTTTTCTTCCAACGGTACTGTCTTATTGTTTTATAAAGTAAATCATGTATGATAGCAGCTCTTGCAACATCAAATGGTGCAATCAACCACCACATAGCTCTTGGCACACTTGCTAAGTCTGTTACAAAGCCAGTTGGTACACTAATAGTTTCTGTTTTGTTGGTTTCCCTTTTAACTTTAACACCTACACCTTTAAGTGCATTTATTTCATCTATGTTTAGTTCTGATGTAGTATAAGATAGATCTCTACCAAGTGTCCACTTTCGAGGTGGATTAAACTCAGCCATAATCTTATTATTAAATTTTCCCATTTATCTGCTCCCTGTAGTGTATTTATTGTACCTAAACAAACAAATAGGTTGACAACTGCTATATATGTGTTATTATAAAGTATAGTTAGAAACAAGGGGAAGTAGATGGATTATAAAATTGGACAGGAAGTTTGGGTTTTCTTAAATGCTCCAGGATGTAATGGAATTGGAGCAACAGGTACAGTAGTTGG